>JACCDV010976376.1_pt1 | contig 202826 bp, 220 predicted proteins | sample 7446131 | NCBI WGS metagenome assembly JACCDV01 (sample SAMN15323448, study PRJNA562643) | freshwater metagenome | isolation source: river surface water | place: USA:Blue River Watershed | collected 2017-08-17 | reverse complement strand
CGTGAACCGCAACGTAAGCTGGATTTTTAACCTTTACACGGTTAAAGTTAGCATCCACAACAACATAACCTTCGTCATGCCATACCATGTTTGTGAATGTACGAAGCAACGCTCCAACATTTTTGGCAGCCAAGTCATATTCTTTAACACGTGGAACACCCAATGAGTCAGCAATTGTTGTAAGTTCATCAAATGAAACTTCTTGCAAAGTTTCAAGATTTCTTACACTCAACAACGTAACAGATGATTCACCATGTGGTTTCACAACGATGTTATATGGTGTTGTTAATTCGAATACGTAAGTAAAACCTTTGGTCAAATTAGACGCATCCAAACCGTATTTCTCATTCAGAGTATTCCAAAACAATTGGTTAAATGTAGTACCCAACTTGTTGTTTACTTCACCTTCACCGTTTGCGGTACCAGTAGTAGCAGCATACCACACATTTTCGTTCCAGTCGTAGTAAACTTGAATACAAGAACCGTCCAATTTTTCCAATACACGAGCAGTTACCCAATCAATTTTATGAGCGTTAGGCTCTTCAGCATTAAAAAATTTTGTAAACGCTAAAGACATGACTTTCCATGAACCTTTTTCAAAGATAATACCACGACAATCTTGAACTTCTTGATTCGCCATTATTGTTGGACCACATAATTGGTCATACTTCAATAAAATTTTATGTTCGTATTCTCTAGACTTAAGTTGAAATTCAGCTATCGCTTTTTCTAAACCGTGCTCTTTTAAATACTTTTGAATTGCTAACATTGTGGTTATTTGTGTTAAGTTAAACATTTCTATCGTAGTCCTGAAGGGATTTGAACCCATGACCCGCAGATTAGAAATCTGCTGCTCTATCCAACTGAGCTACAGGACCAAAATTCGTTCTATTCATTAAGTGATAGAACCGTGTCTCATAGGTTAACTATGAGATAATTATTTTTTTGAATCGGATTCGTCAGGGTTTTCTTCGTCATCCTCATCTTTTTTATTTTCTTCTTCGTCAGTTGATTTTCTTAAGTTATCAAACTGCTTATCCAATTCATCGAACATAAGCGTTTGTTTATATTTATCAAGATTAACTGCGCTAGCTTGTATACCATCCAATAACTTATTGGCTGAATACATTGTAACTATCGTTCCAAAGTTTTTTATATCATTAGAGTCCATAATAACACTTCCCATGATAGAAATAAAACCACTAATTAGTTTTAATTCTTCATCTTTGAGTTCGATAGATTCTAACAATAACGCATCTGATAATTTTGCAAACTTTTCAGCTAACTCATATCTTCTTTTTTCATTACTCATGTGCAAAGGTACTACGTTTTTTTATATTTACCAAATTTATTTTGGTAAATATTCAGATGGTATTGTTAATATGATACCGTATTCACTACCTAAAACTGATATCTCACTCACTAAATTAAAGTCATAAAAATCTTCATCAATTGGTGTCCCATCAGAGTGTTCAAACAAAACTTCGTTACATGGAATACCAGTCCAATTTTTACAGGTATCTATTTTAAGAAACTCATACCCATATTTTCTAAGTGTAATGGTTAATTTCTCGTTTATCTCAGTTAAATCTGGTTCTACCTTTACTTTAACACCCATACTGTTTAATGACTCCAAAACTAAACTATTATATTTCCCAAAACGACCCATTAATAATGTTTGAAATGGTACCCATTTAACAACATGTGGCTCATTATGGTTTATATCGCCTTTGTAATCAGCCAAAAATGTGTAACCCATATTACCATTTTTATGCGTAGCAAAAACAAGTCTCAAATTCGAAATTTGAAGACCTGTTTCTTCTAATGTTTCACGTATTGCAGTTAATTCTGGTTTACCGTTATCGATAGACTCCATTTTACCGCCAGGTAATCCTATCGAGGTTAAATCATCTTTACGTGATACCCCTAAAACTAAACCTTCATCATTAATTAAAACTACACATGCTGATGTCTCCATTTTTATCCTTTCAATTTTTGTATTAATTCATCCCTTAGTTTAATATACATTCTGTCATCAAACATATCTTCTGGGAGCTTATTTATTTCTTCCCACAAATAGTTGGCTTCTGTGAAATCAATAATTTTTTTATGTTCTTTAAGTTGATTACCAAACATTAATATTCTCAAAGCATGAAATATACCCTTCTTTGCGCTATCTTTCCATCCAGCTTTAGATTGTTCTGAAGCTATGTGCCAACTTGCTGACGCTTTTCGTATAATATTAGTGATCAAATCTTTTTCATTCCATTTTTGAACCTTAAATGGCCATTTAGATAGAACGACAAGTGATGGGTTTAAAAACAAACATTCCAACGCACCAATTTCATAGTTATTCAAAGCATCAATAAAACCACTTCTAGAATACAAAACACCTTGTGTTTTTTTATCCTCAGAAGAAATCGCATTTTGTCTGAATGCACCAGACTTCAAAAATGCCCCCTTGGTCACAATGATGTAATCATGGTCTGATGTTTCAGAAGCAGTACCGTATACCCGACTACCATAAGGAAATATGGCCAATACTTCTTCATCAACTTTTAAAGCTTTTAATATCTCTTCAGCTTTGTTTTCCATTTTGTATCTTTTTATTATTAAAGAAAAATTTTGTATATTCATCATTTGGACCACTATAAATGGCAACATAGAAAAACTAAAAAACCATAAACCAAAATAACATATTGGTTCAAAATTAAAATAAGAAATTATTTTAACCATAACATAATTAAATATAGCTAATATAATTAACGATAAACAAAACGCTATAAAGTTTTTAATAGTTACTTCTTCAGCTTTGTTTTCCATTTGTTTTTTCTTTTACTTGTTCACAAAAAAGCCTTGTTGGGTAATCGACCGTTACCATGCCATCTTCATGATATGTAACTGGAAACCATGCATTACCAATTTTTTCAGTAATGATTTTTGTTTGTTGAATTTTTGAAGTGTCGAGACCTTCTTCTCGCATTTTTTTCAACATTTTATCCATGATACATTGCCCATATTTGGTTATGGCTTCAGATTGCTCCAAATTAAACATAATACGAATACCTTTTTCACCTTCATTGGTTTCTGGAATAAAACGGGCAAAATAATTGCCCGTTTTATTTTTACCAATTAACCCTGTTAAATTACCTGTTGGTATCCCTTTAAAATTATCCATTTTTCTTTATTTCAGTAACTACTCCACTTATGACAAAACTTTTTATATCTTGCCATTTAGTGATGTCATTAGAATCTTTTGGTTTACCACCATCTGGGTTTACGGCAATCGTTACGTGTGGTATCGCATTTTTGGATGGATAACCTTCGACTTGAACTGCCATAGCTATATCAGATTTTCCGACTTTAGTAACGGTCAATTCAACCTTTTTACCCAGTTCAGACTTATCCTTCAATGGACCCAAGTTGATGGTCATGTGATGAGCATAAATAATCCAACCATCTGGTGGCTCCATATTATAGTTTGCTGGTGTTAATAAAGCATTATGCGATGCTTTATCAAGCAATACACATGAATACAAAACATCTGATTGTTTGTACATATCTTTACTTTCTAAAACCTTTTTCAAAGTCATTTCACCTTGCCCTTGATGGCTAGCTATCATTGATTCAATCTTTTCAAGTGGAACACCGTGAGTGTTTCTTTCAGCCAAAACTTCGGCTGTCAAGCCAGCGGTTCCGACATCCACAAATTTGATGTTTTCATCAGCGTAACCCATAGTAAGAGCAGCTGTAACGAAGTTTTTAGCTTCGCTCATCTTGATGTTTGTGTTATCAATAACAATTGGCGTGATGCCTTGTTTCATTGAAGAAACCGCCTCGTTAAAACACGTTGAATGTGCTCTGCTAAGCGCTGAAAAATCTTTAGACTCATTCATTTTAGCAAAAAACCCACGATAGTCACCCGTTCTTTCAATGATAGTATCAGTAGAGTGGATAATCCCTTCTTTTACCAAAGTTTTTGCTGTTGTTGATTTGCCAGCACCTGGAATACCACGCATAACAATCAACTCTTGAGTTGGTCTTGTGATTTTTACACCTAAACTATTTATCATTGATTCTCTCAATATTTCTTTTATCTTAGTTTTCATTTTTTATTTTTGATAATATCGAAATATCTTTCTTTTAACATTGAAAGATATAAATCATTTGGTACTCCATAATTACCTATTGCCCACATATCGTTAAATTCAATGTCTACATTTTCACCATCTTGAAAAATACCAACATCAAAAACGTAACAACTTGGTAATTCACTAGTATTTTCAATTATTTGATTAACAAATGAATAATTTGGGGATATGGTCCAATCACCACTATAGTTTTTTGAATCAACCATTTTATAACCCTTCACATATATTCGCCATTCGCTAACCAAACGCTTTTTAAAAACTTCGTAAACAAAAATTTGGGTGTCTAAACTCACGTCTTTTAAATGCGAATGTATAGTACCATCCAATATTGCAAAACCAAATTGCTTTGGAGCAACAGGTTTTATAAAAATTGGTTCACCCGTTGCTTTAAATAATTCAAAAGCATCTCCTAAAGTCATTAATTTAGCTGGTCTAACTGAATTTAATGGTAACCGTACTGATGTTAAACCAATACGATTAAAAACTTCATTCATAAATTCTACACTACCAACAAATAAATTAGTTCTAATGAGTTGATCAAACTTTCCTGATTTAACCTCATCAATACTTACCAACTTATAGTCCTGACCAGTTTCAATAGCGCCATACATAGCAGAAGCTGTATCAAAATGATAAGGTCTAGTTTTATCCGAAGTGCTTTGTAAATAAATCATCTTTTTTTTACAAAGGTATGATAAAAATATTGGTTTTCCAAAATTTTTTATGATAATAATGCATTAGCTGCTTCAGTCAATCCAAAACCGCCAATATTTTCTTTGCACCAAAGCAAATAGCGTTTGTCTTTATCAACAACATCAGAGAATTTAGAACCTTTATATTTACCAAATGTCATTTCAGTATCCACATCCAAAATCATTTGTCTTTTAAACTTGCTGTAATCTGGTTTTTCTTTTGGTTTGGGTGTCTTACGAGCAATTTGTTTCACATGGTTTTTATCTGCTTTTAATTTAATCATATGAAACATAATTTTCGCTTCATCAACAGCATCGTTAGCCGCTCTATGGCTTTCAACATATTTAGCCTCGTCTTTACCAACCAAAAAATGATTGTAGATTTCTTCTACAGATGGTTTTACTGATCTACCAGTTTCATTTTTAAAAACAACATAATTTTTAACCGCCTCCATTAGACATTTAGATTTGTTAAAAACAAACCCTCTTTTTGTTAAAAATCGTTCATCAAATTTTAAATTAAATGCAACTGTATCATATTTTGTAATTAACTCTTGTAATTCGTCAAAAACTTCTTTAAGAGTAGGCGCTGATTCAATTTGTTCAGGTTTTAAATCAGAATTTTGAAATATCCAAGCATTTTTATGTATTGCTGGTTTCCAAGTTTCATCTTTGATTATTTTATCAAAAACGACTTCAATTTCTTTTGTGTCTGTGTCAGCCAAAGCCGCACCAATTTCCACAATTGCATCGGTTTCTACATCCAATCCAGTTGTTTCAATGTCAATTACTAATAACTTCATATGTTTGTTTTTGACAAATATACTAAATTATTGATAACTATACAAGTATTGTGTTAATTTTCTTTAATGTTTATGATTTCTGGGTTGTAAATAATATAATGAACGATACCGTTATCTTTAGGTACCATAATACCATCAATACCCATTTTTGTCATATTTCTAACAAAATTAACAGGGTCATAACGATAAAAATCATACCATATTTGTTGCGCAACATCTTTTTCAGTATCGTTATAATCAATCGTTGATTCGATGAAATTACGAAGACCAATTCTAGGGTTTTCATCGTAATCTTGAGCATGCATTTCCCAATCTGAAGCCATCAAAACCATTTTATTAATTAAACTAGCTAATTTATTTGAAGATGGGGTTGTTGTTAATAACTTTCTAGGTGTAAGTGTTACCGTGTGAACATACTCACCGTAATGACCAGCATTATCAAATGATGAGGTAAAATAAATACCTGGCCCCTCTTGGTCAGCCGCTTCTTCGCCCCCGACAAATTCATCAACAAACTTTAATATTTTTTTTGGACTGCCGTGATAGACAGTTATTGGTTTAACCGATTTAGCTTCTGATAATAACGCTTTTCTAACCATTTTTTTTATCTCAAACAAACTCAATTGATTAGGGTCTTTGTAAAGTTCTTTTTTTTCAGGTTCTTTTTTTTCAGGTTCTTCACCAAAATTCATGATTTTTTTTGCTGTTTCAAAATCCAACAAATGCGAAATAGTTTTATTTGTATCATATTGAACTTCATTGGACATGTCAAACAATGTTGTTGGGTTATCCATCTCATCGTCATCATATTCATCACGCAATGGCTTAATCAAAACATGCATAAAATCTTTTGAGTCTGGTGACTCTCTAAAATCAATGATGACATATACTACACCATTGGTTGAATAATTATTCCAACTTTGCCATGCAGCGTTAAAACCACTACCGTAAGTAAAACACCATAATGAATTACATCCAATTTTTTTGATACCTTCTGGACCACTTACTTCAACAATCATTATATTGTTTTTATCATAAACAATATCCAAATCATAACCATCTTCTTTCACAATTTCTTTAACTTTGTTTCTTGTAAACTTGGTACCACCTACCAAATTTTCTTTTTCTTGTGCAAAATCCAACAATTGGTCTAATGTAACACCATTTTTAAACATCTTGGCTTCAATCTTTGCTTTGGCTGCATCATCTCTATTTGATAATTGACTGTAAAAAGCCATAAAATATTCCATATCAGAACGATAATCTTGTAACTCAAGATATGACCTTTCTTGTCGGATATCTGATTTCATGTTACGTAAAGCAATTGAAGGTAATTCATTAAACATTTTTAATATTAATCTACGTTGCTTTAATGCAGAAATAAAATAATGAATGTTTTCCACACCATTGATGTTGAACCCTTTGATTGGAAAAACATTCTTATTGTAATTAACCAAATCTTGGTGTAAAGCTTGTAAATCTTTTAATGAGTTATTATCCAAGACATCAGTTTCTGGGTTATCAGTTTCCACATGTTTATCATCAATAGTCTTAAGCGCCCATTGACCAATTTTATGGGTTTGCATAAGTTCAGCATAATACATATCAGTAACCAGTTTCGTATATGGGTCACCATTGGTAATCATAAGGATTATTTGCTTCGCTTTTTCCGATAATTTACCAGTTTTAAAATAATATTTATCAGCTTGTTGAAGGTTTTCCCTTAACATATTTTTGATTGAAATTTTAGACATATTTATGCTGTTTTAACATAAATATCAACCAAAAAGACATATTGATTATAAATTTGCGGAAGAAGTAGGTTCCGACCCCAATACAGTTTCCCGTACACTGTGTTTAGCAAACACGCCCCATACCCCGATGAGTTCATCTTCCATATCTTGTCTCTTCCAAGTGTCACCAAAAGCTATATTGGTAAGGAATGCTGTACTTTTTATTGCGCAAGAGAAGTTACACCCAAAACAAACTCTTATAGTAACCGTGGAGGGATTCGAACCCCCATAAAACAACTTAGAAGATTGTTGCATTTCCGTTATGCTACACGGCCATGTAGTGACCTCAAAGGGATTTGAACCCCTACCCACCCCCTAGGACGGGGCCATTCTTCCAGTTAAACTATGTGGTCATATTGAACTCCGATTTTTAGATGCCGATTAAGGACATGTAGGAACGTTGTTCAAGTAAACCTTAGTAGTCTCAGAGGGATTCGAACCCCCACTCCCTTGATTCGTAGTCAAGAGCTTTATCCAGTTAAGCTATGAGACCATTTATTTTTTTAGTACCCACGGTTGGATTCGAACCAACATTTGAAATTATCTCATTCCGTTATACGTCTCTCGTTTCGAAGACGAGGCTAATACGTAGGCATTTTAATCGTTAACATCATAGGTTTTTGATTCTGACTATTATTATTGAACGTTAGCAATAATTAGTGTAGCGACAGAGGGATTCGAACCCCCGTGTCCTTTGGTAAGGAAAGAGAATATGAGTCTCTTGCAATCGGCCTCTCTGCCATGTCGCCATAAAATACTAAACATTTAAACACTTTAACCTACTTTCTTGGCAAGGTATCCATCAGGGGTTCCGTTAACTGTGTTGTTTTTATAACCCCATACGGAACAAGCAGGGTTAGTATTTGAGGACGAGGTGGGAGTCGAACCCACGATGGAGACATTTTGGTTCTCACTGGCTTAACAAACCAGACTTTTCGGCCACTAAAGCAACTCGTCCATATAAAAAAACTTGCGGACAGTGTAGGATTTGAACCTACGGTGAAGTTTACACTTGCAAGATTAACAGTCTTGTGCCATCGACCCCTCGGCCAACTGTCCATTTGTTGAGGTGGTGGGACTTGAACCCACGTTTGATATTATCGCAACGACCACTACGGTTATAGAGTTTATAAGACTCCATCGGTACACCTCAATTTATTTCCTTTAATCCACCCATCTTGAATAAATGTTTCAAGGTCTTCTTTCTTTATTTTACGGCAATTTACAAAAAAAGTCAAGGTTGTGACGGTGGGAGTCGAACCCACTTAGCACCGTAGTGCCCACCTTATCAGAGTGGTGCCTAAACCATCCAGCCCCGTCACAATATAAGGACCATAAAAGGGACTCGAACCCTAAGCTACTAGTAAAAGATGGCAAGGCCATCCGCGTCTTCCTGACTACGGTCATTTCGTGGGCAACGCTGGACTCGAACCAGCAACTTCCACCTTATCAGAGTGGTGCTCTAACCAATTGAACTAGATGCCCAGATAATGGAAAGTTATTCTTTCCATTGAGTTTTTCTTGTGTGTTTCCACGTTTTATAAGACCTTATCTTGTAACGTGGTTTACCATATTTCCAGTTATAATCCCCATCCCAATAAGGTGGGTATAACTCCAAGTAAAGCAAGATTTTATATTCTTTACTTGTCTTTGCTTTGTTTAGTTTTCCTCTATTTCTGTTTTCGCTCATTATATTAAGAGCCTATTGTTTAGTAGGCACCTAATACATGTAAAATCTATTTTTGCTCATATTCTAGTTTTTTATCGTTATACCAATCTGTGTATTCATCACTTGATAGTGATAGAACCCTACCGTCATTTAATTCAACAAAATACCCAAAACCAAAACTATGTCCAGAATCTTTTATGAATTGCTTTAGCCAAATGTTAAAGTTTTCATCAATCATAATTAAATATTTTAGCTCACAGAGGATGGATTCGAACCACTTTATCCAAGCCATGTTTCATGCTTATTTACTTAACGTGTCTTGCAAGACATCACATTAAGTTGCCTCTGGAATGTTGGGGAGTATGACGGGAGTCGAACCCGCTCAAACGTAATTGTAAGTCCTGATTCACAGTCAGGTTCCGAAGTCCACAACGGATTCCATACTCCATTTAAAAGGGTGTAATAACGGTACCGAGCCGTTTTCTCCAGATTCACAGTCTGGCGCATCACCTTAATGCTTAAAACACCATAAAAAAATTTTAGCCGTGGGATTCGAACCCCAAATTACTGTTAAGTGTAAACACTCCTGTCAGTCTAACCGATTTAACTTACTAGCTAAAATATCCATCATCAAGGGTGATTTAACAGTCACCAACGACAGGTTTTCACGATGATGTTTTGCGGATAATTCTGTAGTCGAAACAGGCCCATCATTACACGGGTTTTTGTTTTCCAAACAAACAGGGACCACCTATCCCACCTAAATTATCCAAAGCGGAGGCCAAGGGAATCGAACCCCCAAATCAGGTTTCCCCGACCGCCCGTTTTCAAGACGGGTTCCTCGTCCATTCGGTCGACCTCCATAAAAACAACCAACCACTAGGGTACTTGATTTATTCGCTGTTTCATAAGACGCTAATCTTATGGGTTGTTTAATTAGAAAAACGTACAAGATTCGAACTTGTGGGCCCACCACAGGCCACCCTTTTCGGAAGGGTCGCATTAAACCACTCTGCCAACGTTTTAGCACACACGGTAGGATTCGAACCCACGTAGAGACTAGATTCGAAAGAATACTTGCTCTCGGTTTTGGAGACCGTTGCCTAATACCACTCGGCCACGTGTGTGTGTGTGTGTGTGTGTTTAAAATAGCACGAGCGCTAGGATTTGAACCCAGACCAAAGGTTTTGGAGACCCGTATGCTACCGTTACACTACGCTCGTATAATCAATATGTCAAAGAACTACATAAACGAACACTCTTCCATGTTCTTTGATGAACTTAAGTTCACCTGTATATCCAGCTTCAATAGCTTTCTTTTTGTAGACCTCATAGTGTTCATCAAAATTTTTAGTTAAATCTTTTGCTTTGACAACACCAAGTTTTTTTAATCTTTGTTCTTCCATAAGGTCTAAAATGAAAAAACCCCAACTTAGTTTCCTAGTCGGGGTTTGTCTTTATATTTTTAAGATGATACTTTATAGATCATCAAAGAAACATAGTGACATAGCCGACCCATTGGCATGACTATTGCGTCTCCAATTAATCGAATTCATATGTATATTAATGTTTCTCATTGTTTCTTGTTGTTTCTTGTTTATAAATATATCGTTTTTCTAAAAAGTTCTGTTTTTTATTTTCTTAATGCAAAGGTACTACAAATTTCCTTTCAAGTCAAGTTTTTTTTTTAGATTTTTTTTGAATTTTTTTCTAATTCTTTGTCAATCAGGTAATTAAAATATATTTTTTGTAACTAGTTCGTAAGTATTTATCAAATTCTTGAGTGTTTTTCCAACCAGTTGAAAATTATCATTGATTTGATATTGTAATGGTTGTTTATATAGGCTCTCAGTTATAAAAGGGACACCAACAACAATACTTGAATCTTGTTTAAAACCCATTTCTTCAACCACCCATATTGAACCCTTTGAACAAGACATTGTGTGTATATCTTTTTCTGATAATTCGACAACGGAACCAACTGGTAGTTGATATTCATTTATTGTATACACATCATCATTTAAAAATGACAAACCATTACCACCATTTAATGGACTTAAGTATTCAAACGTAGACATAGTGACACCATGATCTGATTTAGTGGCAATGTAATGCTTAACTTGTCCTTTTAAAACAGTTATTCTGAGTGGATACCTATGACTATGTAATTGAACCTCAAAAGGTTTTAACTTCACATCTGAAATGAATGCACGTTTTAATCTTCCATTTTGGGTACCAGAAAAAACCAAACTAAAAATACCTTCATGATGAACATCGCGTAAGGATTTATTAAGAGCGTCTTTATCAATTGTGATAAAGTGTTCATAAAGAGTTTTTAAATGTGTTTCTATATTCATACAACAAAGGTACGAATAATTTTAGAATTTTCAAAATTATTTTTCTAAAACAATTCTAATAGTGTTACCGTTCATTTTTGCTATGTGTCGTATCATATTAATATTTGAGACACTAATCGCACCATTAATATTTGAACCTATCCATGCAAACACCTCATCATTATTAAAAATAACTACTTTAAAAAACATGATGGGTATTTTAACTCTAGAACCATTAAGATATTCTTTATTCTTATTATCATAGATAACACCAGTAATTATTATAGCGCCCTTCTTTTTTGTTAGTATCAATTCTTCAACATCATTCTCCAATTTTGCCCAAGCACCCCTATTAAACCCAGCTAACTGTGGTGCTTGATTAAAATAACTGAATGAATGGTAATTTAAACTATCATCATATGATGTAATATTTGAAGGGGTTAAATGTCCCAAATCATACCCAGAATATAGATATGGGTCTTTTTTATATGGTCCATAAGGTTTTTCTTTGTGCCATTTATCACTACGTTTACCCGATAACTTTTTAACTTCTTTATACGTTACTTTATGCATCGACATTAAAGAACATGTGTCTTTGTCCATATAGAATGTTATATCACCATGGGATATTTTAAAAACAGTGCTATCAATCCTAACTTGTCCAAACAAAGTAAGATTGATAAACACTGTAATTAATAACGCTATAAATTTAGGCATGTTTAATAATCATCATCGAAATCAGTATCGTAATCGTCATCAACACTATCATTTTCATCGTTACCAATTTCGTCATTTAAAATTTCACTTAAAAATTCTTCGTTAATAAAAACACCGAATCCATCTGGAAATGTTTTCTTAATTATTTTGTATTCTTCATTTGAAATTTCTTTGAATTCAATACACCCTAGTAAGTCATTTCCACTTGAATAAATTATTTCACCATCACTAGCCAATGGGTAAATAATTTCCCAATTGATGCTTTCTAATAAGCTTTCATAATTCTCGACTTCCTTATCAGTCATTAATGTAAATCCGTGCATTTCGACATCATTACAAGTGTCGTTAAAAATTACAATATATTTTGCCATAAATTATCTATATGGCATAAATATAAACCAATTTGAAAAAAAAATCAAGAGACCCCTAAAAGCTTTTTAAAATTATCAGTTTCTAATCGTTGAACTTCTTTACCGACCTCAGGTCCAGCCTTGATACCCATCTTATCCATCACCTCTTGACCGCTAATGGTTAGTCTAAATCTTTCAAATGCATCAACTAATTGTGGAGAAACATTTTCAACTTTACAAAACGTTTTTATTTGTTCTGGTGTTGTTTTAGAATGTTCTTGAGCACGTTTTAACACCACAGCTGTATCAACATCAAGTTTCAACATTGCAACCAAAAAAGTGATGGCTCTGACCTCATCAACAGAATATTTAAGTTGATTTAAAACCTTTTTTAAAAAATCAATATTGTTTTCTTTTAATAAACGAGCCAATAAAACAATGTAGTCGTCTGAGTTAGACCTCATTCTATTAATTACGTTTTCATCAACTTTAAGTCCTTTAAAAACCGAATCAAATAGACCGTATTTTTGTATCATTTGAAGGTATTGTTTTTGAGACTTGGCTGACTGTATACCTTTGATAAACTCATCTCTGATTCTCTCACCAGAAATCTTATCTAACCCAGCATCTTTTTGTAAAGCAGCGTCAATTTGTGGGTGTAACCCACTACCAAATCTTGCAGCAAAACGCAAAGCTCTAAGAATACGTAAACGGTCTTCGTCAAATCTTTCAATTGGATTACCTACGGTTCTAACTACACCGTTTTTAAGATCATCAACCCCACCAACCAAATCAACAATTTCTTTGGTATCAATATCGTAAAATAAAGCATTGATTGTTAAATCACGTCTTTTTACATCACCTTCAATATTGGTGAAAGTAACTGAATCTGGTCGTCTACCATCACTACCCACATCGGTCCTAAATGTTGCAATTTCATATTCACCTTGATCGGTAAATACATTAATAACACCAAATTGTTTACCAGTTGGTAAGGTTCTAAACTTAGCTTTGTTTAATATACGCTCAACCTCATCTGGTACAGCATCTGTGGCTAGGTCGTAGTCTTTAATTTCTTTTTTCAATAAAAAATCTCTTACGGCCCCTCCCACGACAAAAAGCTTAAAGCTGTGTTTTTTAAAAATTGATGCTATCTCTTTAACGTCCCTTGGTATTGGCATGTCTATTTTTATTCTGTGTTCTAAAATAGAATTCTCTCTCAAAATCATTTTTATCGAATTTTTCATTTATACTTAAATATTAGTTTTTTATAATGTTTTAATTTACCATTGGCAACGGATGAAATTTTACTCATAGGAAAACCAGTTTTTTCAGAACATTCCGTCAATGATTTATATTCATTTAAAAAATTCATATTTTTATCAAACATAATAATAGGTTTACTAATTTTTTTTAATGTTTCTTCAGAATGTCTTTTTCCAAAAAAAGGATTATTTTCACCAGAACACTGTTTTTTCTTTAACTCTGAAAATTTATTAACTCTTTCAATATTATCACCCCAAGTTTTACCTTTATTAGCTTTACTAATTTTTTGTTTGTGTTCCTCACTTGTCTTCAAACCTAATCTACTAGGTTTTCTATCTTTATTTTTTATTTTTTGTTCTTCACTCCATTTATAACCAGAAATACCTTCACCACCTTCTGTTTTATTTGTTAACGGTCCTGTTTTTAAATCATACCTACCAATAACTGATATCAATTCTTTCTCTAATTCAAACGCTTCTTTCTCATTTATTTCAGTTTTTAAAATTAAAATATTTGGATAATGACCAGTATTTATTAATTTTTTTATTAAATTAGATTTGTGTGATTTATCTGATAATTGACTTTCATTCAAATGTCTTTTATGTCTATAACTCTTACCTTTTCCAACATAAAATGGTTCATATTCAAATTCATAATTACCATAAACAAATTTACCCACTTTTCTTGGGTCTAAATAGACATATATATAATATTCTGTTTCCATGATTATAAATATCATAGAAACGGTAAAAAGTCAAAAGATTAAACATAAATTTTTATCAAAATCTTTTGGTGTTTTACCTAAAACAGCATCTCGAACAGCACCACCAACCACGTATAATTTATAACCATTTTTTTTTGAAAACATCTTTTATGTGGGTAATATCAGAAGGTATTGTAATATCTTGTTTTACTCTTGTTTCAAAAATAAAACCTTCTCTTAATATCTGTTTAATATCTTGTTTCATACTTTTAAATATCAATAAAAAAATTTACCAAATCCTTTTTTTCGTCTACACAACCACTTTAAATGAGAATCAATCTTTGTTTTTACGGTGATCGGAGAAATATCATATTCATTACCGATTTCTTTATATGTCATTTTACTATGACCAAATAAACCATAATATTTGATAATAAAAGTTCTAAATGGGTTTGGTATCTCATCTAGATAATCTTTTAATATTTGATTAGTGTCAAATTTTTCAACTTCAGTTAAAGGATTATATTCATCACTAACTAACAATTCTGCTAATTCAACTTTTTGATCATCTGTAACTGTTGTATTTAAACTTAGCTCATAAGCATCAACAACAATTAACCTTTCAAACTTTTCAATTGTGTCACTCTCTGCTAAAACGTTTTTTTGGTATAGACTATCAAAAACTTCAATATTTGATACATCACGACCTAGTTCTTGTTCCAGTCGTTTACGTTCATTCGTGAACTGATTAAGTTGGTTTCGCATATTTTTTGGTATGCGAATATTTTTATTGTTACTATCAATCGATATAAGTATTTGTTGTTTGATATACCAAACAGCATACGTTATAAACTTAAACCCACTCGAATAATCAAATTTATCAATAGCATTGATTAAACCTATGTTACCTTCATTGATTAAATCTTCTAAAGATAACGTATTTGACCCAACTATAGATGTGTATTTCCTAGCTACACTGACAACAAATAATAAATTATGATTTTGTATTTTTTCCTTTGCTTTAAGATTATTGTTTTTTCGATAATCGATAAACGTTTCGTATTCTTCTTCCCTAGATAAGGGTTTATATTTTATAATCTCCCTTAAATATAAATCGTAGATATCTCGATTACCAGCCTTAACAATAACCCCCGTTCCACCTTTAACGTTCAATCTCATTTTTAGTATTTTGGTACAAAGGTAATATAAAAAAACCCTAAAACCAAATAAAAATGGGGCCGAAGCCCCATTTTTAATTTGATACCAAATCAACAATCAATGGTTGATATTTATCAGCCAATGCCTTATTTTTGGTGTTATCCAAAGTTAAATTAGGTTTGATTGCGTTTATTAAGTCCCTCATCTTCTTAAAATAAGGTATTGATGACGCCTTTTGTTCTGGGTTAAAACAAGATTTCTTAACTAAATTAGGGTAATTATTACCGTAGTGTTCAAAATAAAAACTTGTTATCATCGGTTTAGCTGTGATACTCAATATGTCTTTACCAACAATAATAGTTGCATAACCTAATTGTGAACCATCTTGAAATGGTACGTAAGTAATTAACTTATCATTAACATTAAACAAATGTTGTGATGTTTTTGTGATGTAAGCGTTGATTTCGCTTATAATTTGTTCTTGTGTTTTTTTCATTTTACTTAAAATTTTTATTGTTTTGTTTATTTTTGTTGTCTCATAGAGAAATGTTTTTATAAACAAAACTCAAGTTGGTGGTCTAATCTAGTACATAGTGCTCTAATTTTAATTGTTTGTAATTTTGGCAATCAACATTCCATCTTGTTCAATGATAGAATAATACGCCTTAAATTTTATTGAACCTTTGGTGCTTGGGTTGTCTGGGGTTTCTTTGGTTGAAAAACCAACACCTACATCAACCTCAACATGGTGAACATAATGAGTTTGACCCTTACATTTAATTACCCACATAGGTATATTTGGGTCTTCCAAATGTTTTTTGTTAAAGTGAAATATAATTTCAGATTTACACATGTTCAACCTCCTTTCCAAGCAATGGACATGAACTGGTAAGTTTACGTGCAGCATCGGTTGCTTCGAATGCAACTGCGGTAATTTTATTACCTAAATCTGGTTCTCTGAAAATAGTATGTTTGATACCTGTTAGAATCGCCTTGCTAATGAGCTTTATTAGCTCTTCTTCATTAGCCACGGTCAGAAAGACCAAATAGTTAGACGATGTATGCCACTCTTTTGCATCAAGAGGATATTGATGCTGAAAATCAATTGCGGCATGGCCTGATTGCAAGGCTTGTGTTCCGATAGGTAAGTCACGTCTTGTAACTACCCTAAGTTTTGGATGAATCTAGTAACTCATTTTTACTTTTTTGTTTTGTTTTTATAAATATATACTTTTGTTTTAAAAAGTCAAATCTTTGGGAAACAAACCTTGTTCTTGTATAAACAAACAATACATGTTTCATCACCATCACAAAATGGGTTGTTATCACAAGATGATGGGTATTCAAAATCTACTACCACATCTAGTACAACACCATTTTCTTTAACAATTCCTTTCATGTGACCTTAGGAGGAATCGAACCCCCAACACTGGGGTTAGAATCCCGTATGTTGCCGTTAACACTATAAGGTCATAACCTATAACTAAATAGTTGGGGTCATCACTCAAAACATTACTGTCGGACAGGACTTCCACCCCTTAAATCTCGTCTCTGATTTCAAACTACGGCTCCCCAAGCATACGTCAGAAACTTACACCATGTGTTATAGGTATAAAATAATGGGAGAATCACACCCCTTTCACGTACCTTCGTACAGTGTTGCTGTTCATAAACTAGCTTAAGTAGTGAGGTTGGAGATGGATTCGAACCACCTTACCAGCTCTTGCGGAGCTGTACCTACCACTCGGTCATCCAACCATTTATTTTTTTTGTGGGCTGGAGAGGACTCGAACCTCACATTTCTTTATTCTTTCGAATGCGCTTGCTGTTAACACACAAGCTCGAAGACACCTTAGCCTACTAGATACTCATCGGTCTTATTAGCTCTTATCCCCGACCCCTTTTTTTCGACTATTGTACAGCCCATATTTTTTAACAAAACAAAGGTACATCAAATTTTTTTATTCTCCAAATTATTTTGAAAGAATTTTTCCAAATCGAATAACTTTTTCCACAAATTCTTCGTAGGTACCGTTATTATCAATAATAATATCAGCACATGAAGAGTCAATATTAAACGAATCGGAACCTTCCAAAGGCAAACGTTTTGAAGCATCTACCCACACTATGAGGTCAAACAAACCTTGACGAATACATTCATCCATTTCATCACGGTTTCTCATTCCAACATAACAATCGGCATGTTCTAGGATACCCTTTGCTAGTTTAGCTCTATCGTTTTTGTTGTAATCAGAAATCATTTCATACCATTCTGCTCTATGATTCATACGATCTTCAAAACATTCTTCTGGTGTTTGATAACCGTACTTATCTTTCAAAGCGTCATACAAAAATATTTCAGCAGCTGCAAGTGAAGATGATTTAAACCTTAAGCCGAAGTGTTCATTCAATAATTCGGCTAAGGTATCTTTACCCCACCTAGCTGAACCGATAATTAAAAGTTTAGGTAGTTTATTACTCATAAATTCGTATTTTAAATTGTTTTAGTTTTAACCAAAGCCCATGTCGTATATATCCAATAATTAAGAACTAAACCCATCAAATCCGTTTTCCAAACCAGAAATAAGTGTTTTTAATTGTGTTATCAATTCATCTGTATTATCACCACATTGATGATTTACTACAAGTATACCCATACCACCTTTTTCACCACCAATATAAGTAGTGATTTGTTCTGTTTTAAACCATTTTGTGGGTATCGAATTTCTACCAGTTTTATCTGAAAGTGATTCTGATTTATTTAGCATATCATTAATTTCTCTTATGGTAACTGCATCATCTTTACCAGCATCGTAATTATGTTGAACTTGTCTGATGATATCTTCAATAAGTCTATGTTGCATATTTTTGTTTTTTATTATTGTCTATCCATCATGTAAAAATTATTTACCATACCAAAGCCACGCTGGTTTAAAAGCACCTAATGAATAATTATCCATTGATTTATTTGTTTCAGTAATACAACCCCAATTTTCTGTGTATAGTCTCCAACCTTTATCATTATTTCCGTCAATTTCAGCATACTTATCCCAACCTTCACATTCAATAGTTTTTGCTTCGTTAGATTTTAACCATTCCCATAAAACATTTGACAATTCGATTGGGTCAATTATCTTAATTGATCTCCCAAATTTATCAGTAAAAGGGTTTATATTACCTGTCACATACCATGTTAAAACCAAACCTTTTTCTTTTGAAATATACCAACCAGCAACTTTTTTATTATCATCGTTATCATCCAACATAAAAGTTTTTACAGCTAAGTCTAACTGTTCTTTTGTGCGACCGTTTACATTAAAAATTCTATTATCCATTTATCCCCCCATATTTATCATAGTAATATTTATAATACAAAAATACTACTAAAACTTTAATTATGCAAGTAATTCTATTTTACCTTTAAGGATATCTTTATATGAAGCTGTTTTACCAGTAATATGGTCTATTACAACACCATCTTTGACACGATATGTCCTTCTTTTGTCAGACCTGTCACCTTTACCTATTTGTTCCCTACGTTCTTCAACTTCTTCTTCAATCTGACCAGTTCGATAATATTCATTTACACGCTTTTTAAGCTCTTTTAAAGCATCTTCTTTGTTTGCATGTTGATTCCTACCATCTCTAGTTACTTTTATCCCTGTGGGGCGATGTGTTACAATTACACATGAATCAGTTGTGTTCTTGTGCTGTCCGCCACTTCCACTACCTCTAGTTGTTTCGATCTTAATTTCAGAGGGTAGTATTTCGATATCTTTGTAATTAGAAACTTCCATAATAGCCACGGTAATTGAACTGGTATGGACACGACCTCTCTTTTCCGTTGGTGGTATGCGTTGCCAACGGTGATTACCTTGTTCTTGTTTAAATAATTCTTTTGGGTTATTTCCAGACAGTCAAATATTCACGTACCCTAACCGTTCTTCGGTTATTAGTCACTGATAATTGTAATTTTTCGCTGTCTTTACATAGATTTCTTTCATCACGTCAACTAACAGCTTTGAGTCTTCACCCCCTTCTGAGGCACGAATTTCAAGATTAATACTTTTCATAACTTGTTTATTTTGCTAGTTGTTATACAAAAAAAGCCTCATTGAGAGGCTTTTTAATAATTTCAGAATGGGCTTTTTAACTGTTTAGAATAATAGTTTTTTTTTATTTGCTGAATCCATTCTTTTTTGTGGAGAAGGCTGGATTTTCACCAGCATAACAGTCCCAAAAGGGCTACATCCTAAGTGTTAGATGACTTCTCCATGATAGTCCGAAATGCTCACATTTACCATTTCGAAAAATTACGACCAGTTAAGTTGTGAATCTTACTTTATGTGGGGTCCACAGGTGCAATTTTCTTCTATCGTTGTAGCGAGTATGGGAGTCGAACCCAATATCCTAAGGTTATGAGCCTCAGATGATTCAAACCACTAATTTTGGTGGTTTATCCGTTTCACTCACTCGCAAAACTTTTGTGTACCGAAGGAAGGATTTTCACCCTCATTTACCTCCGCGATGGCGGCCGTTTTAGTATTTAAACTACCTCAGTATGTTGTGGGAAAGTGAGGATTCACACCTCAATCACGGCCATTCACGACCGCATCCTAAAAGTTAGAAGACTTTCCCATAATTTGCTTAGGTTACAAACCTAAGACTTTTTCCGTGACACATCTGCCCCAGATAATGTATGAAATCAACCATAAGCGCCCTGTTCTAACGGGAAGGGTGGTTGATATGTTGTAGCGGGGGTGGGAATTGAACCCACGACCTTCAGGTTATGAGCCTGACGAGCTACCTCTGCTCTACCCCGCAATATTTTAGTACCGAGGGAAGATTTGACTCTTCATTACTCACAACTCCGTAGAAGGGAGTTAAAGATACCTCGATATATTGTAGGGGATGAAGATTCGATACTTCATCAAAGGGCCCGAATGCCCTTAGCATTGCTTATGCTCAATCCCCTATATGACCAGAATCAACTTTTTTTCTTATACCAAAGAGTTAATTGCTGTAATGATTCTTTTGTCAAAATATTTTATCCCAAGATGGCTATTCGTCTTTATTTTACATGACTCCCGTTTACATGGTAATTTTTTTACATGTCCTCCGACATGGTTGTTTTTTTAATGAAGGTCCATCGCAACTTCGATTCTCAATTTTGAATTGCATTTGTTTTAAATTTGTTTGCAGAACCCATCTTTTTGGATAATTTTATCAATAAGTTAAAGAACGTTTTGTTTATATATATGCAAAGGTACTACAATTTTTCACAAAAGTCAAGTTTTTTTTGTTAAAATTTTAATTTTTTTTCTAAATCTTTGATTTTTAAGCTTTTTCTTGATGAGAAAAAGTTTTAATTACTATCAAAATTCTAGATTTCAAACCAAAAATGAAGTGTTTTTTTAATACTTCATGGATAACTTGAATAACTTCGTGATAAACACCATCAAAAAATACATATTCACCATATCTCGGAATTGAGTCTAGTTTTACATTTTTTTTGATGATAGACCATTTACTATCAATGAACGTAACTGTATATTTTCTTCTATACATATACAAAGGTACTATATATTTTTTAAATATGCAAGTATTTATGTAAAAATAACATCATTAAAAATTTTAGAGAATATGAACACACAAATTAAAGGCTGTGGTTGTGGTAAACCAAAAACAACTACATCAAGACCAGTGATTGTAAAACCAACAGAAAAACCGTCAGGTTCCAAATAAAAAAAGGGGTTAACCCCCTTTTTTTTTATTATTTATTTTCTTCGACAGGTTCTTCAGGAGGTATCACAGTATCTTTTTTACCAAACTTTTCAGAAGCAGTAAATCCTAAACCACCTAACACAACATATGTTAAATTATCGAATATCGTGGCATCGATTGTAAATTTCCAAATCATATTACCAATAAAGCCAATCGCAATAATTAAAAACGCCATAATAGTGATAAATCGTTTACTCGATACTTGACCATCACTTCGTAATAAACTCAACCAAAATTTTTTCATAACTTTTCCTTTACCATAAATATTAAGTAATGGAAAATATTTTATAATTTTTTTTACATAAAAATGCCTAACATAAGCGACTATGTTAGGCATAAAATTACTGTTGTCCTAGGTAAGGCAGTAGCTATTAGCATTTTATAAAAACGTTGTTGTGGAGCATTGGGGAGTTGAACCCCAGTGTTACATATTCATCAAAAGCTTTCTACATGTTTAGTACATTTTTTTCTTCTTGTACAAGAATATGTTGTTTTCGTGACTCTCATCAACCTAGAGCGTATGGCTTACCATAATCGAGTGGAATTACCACAATCAGGTGAAAGTTATCACCATCAACGTTATTTAGACCAACGCAAGCTCTCCAGAGACGCTAAGTGTAGCTTCTTCAAGGAAATTTTCAGAGACAGCAAATGTGTCGTCAATTCAAAGTTCAATAGATAGTTTAAAGTGCTTCCAATTTAGCACTACATGCTTACAATGTCAGACCTATATAGTCAATTCCAAGTATGCCCCATAAAAAAAGAACGTTTGTAAAAGATAAATATCTATTACTATACAAAAATACTATAAAAAATTTGATTTGTCAAGTTTTTATAGTATTTTTAATTACTAACTTAAAATTCTTCCCTATCAATCATTTTCAATCGATTTTTCTTCTGAGCGCCTAATTTCTTCAGGTGTTTCTTTATTGAAGGAACTGGGTAAAACAAATTTATTGAGTTTAAACACTTTGGCAATCAAAAAATAAAGAAATCCACCTGGTAATATTGTCGCTCCAACTAAACCAATTGTCTTAAGAATATCTTTAAATTGTTCACCTATTTTAGCTTCTTCTTCTTCTGTCAATACACGTTCACCGTTTATTGATGAGATCATAAGCGAAAAAGCTTCTTTGGTTTCATCACTTTCTTGGTGAATTTTTTCAAGAAAGTCTTTCGCTTTATCTCGAATACTATAATAATAATCAGAGAAGTTATTATTTTCCGTCATTATTTTTTCTTTACTTCTTTTTTCTTGCTAATGATACCATCAATGATACCATACGCTAACGCCTCATCAGCTGTTAACCATTTATCTCTATCAGCATCTTTTAAAACAATTTCTGGGTCTTTACCTGTGTATTCACCCAATAACCCGAATAATATTTTATTATATTTTTCAGTTTCGTCCAACGAAATTCTAAGGTCTTGAATAGTACCTTCAGCACCGCTTGATACTTGATGTAACATAACTTTGCTGTGTTTCAAAGAAAAACGTTTTCCTTTGGTACCAGCACCTAATAAAATACTACCCATACTAGCGGCCATACCTGTATTGATTGTTATTAAATCAGATGAAATATAATCCATAACGTCAACGATGGAGAGACCTGACTTCACGGAACCACCTGGTGAGTCAACGTGTAACGTAATATCATTATTGCTTTGTGTATCCATCCACATTAATTGTGCTTGAACAACTGTGCTCATTCTATCGTTTACAGGACCAGCTAACCAGACTATCCTATCCACCATCATTCTTGAGAAAATATCAATTTGAACTGCTCTCATTTCTTTTTCTTCAAGAATGTACGGTGTTAATGATGCGCCAACACCATAAAGTTTTTCTTGGAGTAATTGCCACTGGTATAATGTAGCTGAACTAATACCTAAATGCTTAATAGCGTAATTTTCAAAATCTCTTCCGTAATCCATATTAAAATTCTATCAGGTTTTATCTAGTCATTATGCGTCACCATTTATTACCTCAGACTCATCTTGTTCTTCTTTTTGTGCTTGATATAAAGACTTAACCGTTTCTCTAAGTCTTTCCATTGTTTCAAAACCATATTTTCTCAAAACACCTGAATGTGCGACAAAATCTGGTTTTGAAATCACTAATTTGTCATTCTCAGTATCATAACTAATATGTGATATTGCTTCTTCAACAACTATTCGTTTTTGATCATCGGTAAGTTGGTCATAGATAATTTCATTAACAATGACAACAACATCAAATTGTGTCATGTGTTTAACCAAATCATTAGCTTTGCTTACTTTTGTTATTTCTTTAAGATTATCTTGACTTAAAACAGTCACATTAACCATACGTTCAAGACCTGTTTCACTTAATACTGTGTCAAACAACTCTTGCGTATCTTCATAAGGTTCACGATATTTTGCCATTTTTTTTGTAGGTGTGTATTTTGTTATTTTTACAAAGATACTAACTACTTTTTATATTTGCAAGTAAAGTAAAAAATTTATTCGTAAGTTGCTAATTTTTCCAATAATTCTCGTTGATCATCAGTAATTGATTTAGGTATAATCACACCTAAATTTATAAGCATATCACCACGCCCATCACTTTCATATATTGACATACCTTTACCAGAAATACGTAATGTTGCTCCAACATTACTATGTGGTGGGATATTAACTCTAATTTTAGTTTCATCAATAGTGTTAACATCTATTTTGCCCCCAAGAACCATAGTCGAATAAGGTACGTCAAGAGTTATTTTAAGATCGTTATTTATACGGGTAAAAGTGTCGTGTGGTAATTCAACTATTTTAATATGTAAATTACCATTGACACCACCTTTAATGGCGTCACCATAACCTTCCATAATATAGATTGAATTATTCTGAACACCTTTAGGTATAGTAACATTTATTGAGTCTTTATGTGATATGGTACCACGTCCATTGCAAGTATCACATGGTATTTTAGGTAACGTACCGTGACCGCCACATACTTCACAAACGTCCACCATTTTAAAATGACCCATGGCCGTTGATATAGTTCTGTAAACTTGTCCAATACCACTACATGTTGAACATGTTTCAATTTCTTCACCGCCTTTACCATTACATGTATTACAAGATACTTCTCGTTTAAAGTTGTATATTCTTTCAATTCCCTTATGTAATTCCTCTAATGTCAATCGTATAATGATTGATAAATCCGCACCAACTTGTACTGTTTTAGAACGTCTTTTAAAACCACCAAAAGGTGAATGATCGGTCATATTCCTACTATCTGAATGACCGTATCTATCGTAATTGTTACGTTTGGTGTCATCCGATAAAACCTCATACGCTTCAGCAATCTCTTTAAATTTAGCTTCAGCTTCAGGGGTTTTATTAACATCTGGATGCCAATCTTTTACTAATTTCCGATATGCTTTTTTTATGTCTGAGCTTGTTGCTTTTTTGGTTAAGCCCAAAATTTCATAATAATCTTGTTTAGCCATTTAACTATTCACTTTTCCACAAAGGTAATGTATTTTTATCACAAATACAAATTTTTTTATGACTTATCGTGTGGTTTTACTTGTTAACGGTCAATATAAGAAAACTTTACATAAATGCAAAACTAGAGAAACAGCTTTTATAAATTTTTATAAAATAAAAGAGGCTAACATAGTTACCTATCCTAAACAATGGCTTAATTCTAGCCGTATTAAACCAGTTAATTATGAAATATGTGTTATTAAACCAACGGAGCCAAATGACACCTTTAGAACCCTTAGAAATTCGTTGGGACAGCTATACACTGAAAAGCCGTTAGGTGATTGGACGATATTACACTCATTACCATACGATATTGAAGAAACATTTACAATATTTGGGTATGTTGGTGATAGACCAGATATCAGTGTTATTGTTAAAAAATTAGTAGTTGGTGCTCACTCGAAGAAAATGGTGAAACAAGTTATTATTGTTCACAATAAATTAATCATTTATAATGAAAACCAATTTGATATGGTTATCTGTAAATGTTTAGAAGACGCCCAAAGGTTACATCACACCCTTGCTAAGGTGGCGGCTAAACAAAAGATTAAATCTATTATGTTTATGGGGACCGCTACCAAAGCAACTATTGGGCGTATGTATGATTTGATTCACCAAAAAACTGGTTGGCCTTATACTAAAATAAGACGAACTAGTACTAGACCTTAATCGAAAATATCTTCTTGAAGATCATCTAAGGTAATAATGCTACCCCATGTTTCATTTTTACCTTGTGCTGGTAAAAATTCAAAATCAAATACAAGTGTTGTACCGTCAATATACGTTAATGTTCGTGTAATTGCATCGTATCCTAATGAAGTGCCTTTAACAATATTAATTGCATTGTTGTCTTTTGATGAATCTTGAATTACTGGTAATGCTGTACCGTATGCGACACTACCTGATGTGCTACTTGGGTGATAAACTTTCCAACGTGTGACAAAATCTGGCAATAATTTATTATATGATGAAATTAATTTTCTAAAATCAATTTCTTTAGACTTCACACCATTGATGTAAACAACACCATTTAATACGTTATCATTGATTTCAATATCAGTGCCTAAGCTAACACAATGTGTATTGGTATCTTTAAATTTCATATGAAATATAGTTGCCATAGCTTCAGCGATTTGGTATTCATCCCATCCCGTTTTGGCTTCAATATCAAATTTAGTATAACTTGGATAGTCTTTAACTGGACCAGCATATCTGACATTAGAAATAGTAACTTTTTGTTTAGATGGAATGATACTAACGGCACCAAGTTTAGTTGTTGTTCTACGCTCAATTGATACTTTTTGATCAAGAGCTGGTAACCCATTTGTTTCAGTATTTTTCCAAGGCTCAGACTCAACTCTAAAATCAAAACCATCAGTTGTTGGGGTGATAGTTACTTCTTGCCAGCTAAAATGATATGTTTTACCAGAGAATGGCCCACTTGTTAATGTTATTTCAACACCATCTTTAGTCATTTTATATTGTGACCCAATCAAACCAATAACATCAAATCCATATGAATGAACATAAGCTGATAACAAATTATGATTATACGCACCTAATTCAATAGTTTTTGGTACTGATGTAAATTCTGATGTTATTTTATCAACTCTTTTAAAGTTTTCATTAACATATGTTTTGTCAATTAATCTATTTTCAACAAGAGTAAATCTTGTACAAGTATTAATTTGACCTGTGAATACCTCCATATCTTGAGGTAATTTTAAAAGTTCTAAAACTTTATTTAATTGATTTTGTGGTAATTGATTCATTTTATTATCGTGTTTATTTCTTGTCTTAATTGCAATTGCAGTTTTCCCCACAACCACCAGTTTCTGGGCCGCAATCACATTCTTTATTGTCTTTAATTATTATTTCTTGTGTTGGTAAATCTTCTTCTGAAACAGCTATTGAAAAATTATTTTTAATCTCTTCAACCATTTTATTGATATTTTCCATATCAGCTTCTTTTACCATTATTGGGTTAATACATTCAACCCTTTCTACACCATCTGTAGGTAAAAAGAAAGCCATTGCGTTTGCGTTACGTATGGCTAACGCATTATTCACCGAATCAGCAAATGGTTTAATTATACTTGGTGTCATCATTAGTTCCCTATCCAAATAGAAAACCAATATTAGTGGGTAATTTTCATTCATATTTTAAAACTCTTCAATTAGTAGTTCGTCGCCTTGAATTAAGTTTCGTACTATTTCATCAGCTATAACTATTTTTTTTTGCTCTTCACCTATAACGGTTTTGGCACTTATTTTTGTACCATCTTCTAACGCATTATAAATAATGTATTCATTTATGGTCTTACCTTTAAATATCTTACTAGTATAAGAATCAACTGTTTTTACTATTAATTTTTTCATATTATAAATTTACCTAGAAAAATTAATAGTGTAAAGATTAAAATAAAAAAAAGCCCTAAAAAAGGGCTTTTTTAAACTATAAAAGGTTGTTACTAGTAACAACCTTTTATTATTTTAAACTGTAATTGATGAATAGCGTTTGCTTCCCACCACATCCATCATCATAGAATAAGGGGTGATATCTTTACCACTCAATAGAGAAGATAAGATACTTGGTGAGAACCCACTAACAAGGCAAGTTCCATTCTTGTCAAATTTAACTGGCTTATTTTTGTCATTTCTTGATGCAAGATTCCAGTATACCACTTTAGGTATTTGGTACCCAGCTTCAGCATACATTCTTTCAATCATTTCTTGCGCAGTACTGTTGACGTGACCTCTAGTACCTTGATTGAATTCCATATCCGAGAATATGATAAACATTGTAGGCATTTGGCTTTCAGGTACATTAAACATTTTTGCTTTATTCAAAACAAGTTCATAAACACCTTGTAAGTTGGTTGAACCACCTACTGACAATCTACTAACTTGTCTTAATCTTTCAGTAAGACTACCTTTAACCACAACCAATTCAGGATTTGTGTCAAAGGTAATGAATGCATCTTTGAAAACACCTTCATTACGTTCAGCTATGTATAAGCCCATAGATTGAGCCACGTGACCAGCAAACAAATCTCCACTTATTTTAGCACTTTCCCAAAACATTGAACCTGAGGTGTCAACAATTGGTATAAATCTTTCCAGTGAACCTTCCAAGTAGTTTGGAAGTGAATCCCACTGCAAGTCAGCACCTTTTGAAACACCCTTAAGAGCATTTTTAACAATATCGTATGGGTATACGGCACTAGCGTTAATCTTGGTTTCACCTTTTTCAAGACTAGTCAAGTAAGCACCAAAACGTTCCTTATCATGCTTAGAGAAAGCTTTCATCAAGTCGCTCATTGCTTTTGAAGGTAATTTTGCGTACTCAATAGAATCCCACTTGTTTGAACACATTAATTGTTCAACGGTGTTGGAATTTTCCACCAACATTTTACGGTATTCTTTTGGTGACATACCTAAATGCTTACGCAAAACGTTAGCTTGTCGTTTAGCCTCACGGTTGCTCACGTTTGGACGTGGCATCCATTTAGCACAAAGTCCATTCTTTTCGTTCAAAGCTTTAGTGATCAACGCCAAAGCATCGGCTTCCAATGGTGTACCAAAAAGAATTAAAAGATCGTCCCAACGTCCGAATTCACTTACAAGATGTAAGTTTTTGCGCATAACCTCAGTACGATTATTTGCAAGATATTTCATAATATCTTTGAAAATTTGACGTTCACCAGCACCGCCACGCACGTCACGTGCCCAGAAAAGAAGTTTCATAGCTGTTAAAGCATCTTCTGCAAATGCTTTAGTAAAAGCATTGATAAGACGGGTCTTATCTTGACCACGCATAGCACCGATAGTGAAGAATAAATCTACACAGTTGTTCAACGAAGTTGAATTAGTTACCATACCATTTTCAGTATGTGAATCTTTTGTTTGCATTGCTGCTAGTAATGAATTCATAGAATTGAATTTAAATTTGTTTTTGTGTTAAGTTATGCAAAGGTACTACAATTTTCTTCTCAAGTCAAGTTTTTTTTCACTTTTTTATGAAATTTTTTACATATTGATCTCTATGATATCTAGTTTTCCCATATTTTACTAGGGCTTCAATGTGATCTGGGGTTAAATAACCTTTGTTGTTAATCCAATGATATTCTGGGTATAGTTCATGAATTTTACCCATATATTCATCTCTTCTAACTTTAGCTACTATTGCAGCAGCTGCAATACATGTATATGTGTCATCACCTTTTGGTATCAAACTTAATTTTTCATTATCAGCGTTTGTACCCGTATATTTTTGCCATACTGTACCATCAATCAATAAGTATTCTGGTCTTATTGTTAGATCATCAATACATTTATGCATTGACTTAAAAGTAGCTGGGTTAATCCCTACTTCATTTATAAGCGTAGCTGAACCAGCATGACAAGATATAGATAATGCGTTATCCACTATCAATTGATAAGCTTCTTTGCGTTGTTTTTCAGATAATTTTTTTGAATCTCTAATAAGGGGTGATGAAAAACTTTTAGGCATAATTACTGCTGCTGTAACAACGGGTCCAGCACCACAACCTCTACCAACTTCATCTAAACCAGCAACAAAGTTGTATTGTGGCCATTCAAGTAATATTTTTTTAACCATATTACAAAAATACTAACCTTTTTTTATATTCACAATCAAACCACCCAAAATAATTTCAAATTCATCCGATGTTGATTCAAATACTGCGGCATAGGGTTGGGTTGCGTAATATACTTTCTCATTTAACGAAATATATTCTTTTTCAGGTAAAACATAGGTTAAAGATAACCCTTTCTTATCTATATCTGGGTTTTCAACAATTGTTGAAATGGTTTTAATTAAACTATCGTAAGTCATTATAATTTTGTGAAAAATTTTCGAAACCAAATGATGATTTTCTCCCATTTAGTTTCTTTAATAATTATTGGTTTTTTAGGTGAGTTTTTAATGTGTTCTCCAAGACCAGCTTTAATTCTATTTGCGTATCTCACTTTATTTAAAGCGGTCACATAAGTATCTCTTAATAATCCTTTTTCTTCAGATACTATTTCTCTGTCAATTTCATGTTCTGTAGCTTTAGAGGTTATTTTATTACTCATAGTCATAATAATTTTTATCTTATATTATTTACAAATATACAACTTTTTTATATAATTGTGTATGATTACATTACTTTTTATTTTAGTTTGTTACGGAGCCACTAATAATATGATATATGGCTCGTTATTTGAAGGTTGGAGAAATTTCTTATTAAGGTTTGGTACTGGACCTTACAGTTTACACAAACTTTTCACTTGTTTCATGTGTTTAGGTACATGGATGGGTTTTATAATTTCAACAATGTTAACTTACAGTGGGTATAAACATTTAACCCCATATGGTGAAATTAATAACCTATACTTATTAACATTTTTAAACGGTTTAATTAGCGCTGGTGGAGTTTGGCTAGTACATACTTTACAAGAATCATTAGAACGTTATAACCAACAATAAAAAAACCCCATATGGGGTTTTTTTATTAGAATCCTTTCTTGTCTATACATTTTCCACAAGCTTCAGAAGGACCGCAATCACAATCGGTTTCATAATCTCTTTCAATTATTGCATTCACTGGTTTTTTTGGTCTAGGTGGTAACTCAACTTTTGAAATAGCACCTGTTAATGTTTTACCTTTTTTATTCGCCAAATATTCTAGGTTCTTTTTAGCCCTAGCCTCTTCTTCCATTAACTCGATGTCTTCTTCAGTCATCTGTATTGGTTGGTTGTTTTCATCAACATAATTTGATGGTTCATCAAACGATGGTTGTGATTTTTCCTCTATCGGTAATTCTTCTTCGTGATATTCTTGTTCCACTTCTGGTTGATCGATCTCGGCTATATCAACATCAAAATCATTTAAAGAGGGTATTAAATCATCTTCTTTAAAAGTAAATTTAAGACTACCTAATTTTGACAATGGTGTTCGCTTAAATATATCTTTCAACTCATTTATTTTTACTCTAAGTAATTCATGTTTTCTCTCTCTGTCTAAATTATGGTTTATAGTTTTTTTAACAACGTCTAGTAAATCATCCAAACGAATACCATCAACTTCACTATAAATCATATAATAATTAATTGATTCTTCACCTTTAATCATAGTAATGTCTTTTGTTTCAAGAACTGTCCACCCTTCTTTATACACCACGTCAACGATTGGTGTTCCGTTTAAATAACGGATACTAATTACATAAGGTTGTAATGAATCTAATGTCTTTTGTATACTTGACATAAATTATATTTTTATTCCCGTGAATATTACTGAAAAAATATAAGCTATAGATATACCCAATAACAACAAAGCTGTTTTTGATAGTTTATATTTGATAGGTTGTTCTTCGGTTGATGTTATTACTGATTGGATAAAATAATAAGAATGTCTTAATATTGTTAATCCTGACAATACTACTAACATGATTAAAATTTTGTTTATTAGTAAGTCTATCATTACTTTTGTGTTCTTTTTTTAACACCTAGTGATTTTTCGACTTCGAGTGAATTCTTTCTTAATTCTTGAGCCATTGCTTTTACGTCTTGTAAACCTTTTCTAAGTCTAAGACCAGCCGCTTTGTTATGTTTAATAAAAAACTCGTTTGCCTCTTCTTCAAGTTTTGCAATAAATTCTTTTAATTCGTTAAATTGTTCCATTGTTTATTTATTTATTTTATTGTTATCATTGATGTTAATTTGTGTAATTCTAATTCTAACAAAGCTAACTCTTTTATGTTTTGTCTTAAAGTAAGAATTTTTTCATTAACACCATAATTTTGATTATTGATTATTTCTTCAATCTCCAATTCTTTCACTTGGATTTCATTGGTTATTGCACCCATCATTATTTGGGTCATCTTTGTAAAACTATTTTCCATATTCAATATTAATACATTATTTTTAAAAATAAAGGTTAAAATAGGTTTTTTTTGGTTTTTTCAAATAATCCATAGACTTCTATGAATGTTTCAAGTTCTGATTTACTCTTTAATTTATTGTAGTCAAATATGTCTCTCCATACTTTCATACAACCCAATTCATACGACTCATCAAACTTTTTAGGTGATTTATAGTAAAACTCATCCATAAAATCGTTAAAATAATCTTTAACCATAGTGTTATCTATTGTGAAATTTTCAAGTTTGAAACGATTAACATTTTCCTCCCAGCACCACAAAAAGTGATGCTGTTTTTGATTATCATCGGTGATGTCATCACCCATATAAGTGTCAAAAATAATTCTTAAAAGTGACAATATAAAATCACCATATAATTCACACTTATCATAGCTGACACCGTGAGCATCATATGTTATCATAATAGACTCTTTACTTAATGGCTTACTCAAATAGTTTAAAAATTTTTCTTGATTATTATTCATGTAATAAAGATACTACATTTATTGTTAAAATCAAGATTTAAGCCAACTATAATATCTATTAACTAAAGAAGCTCTTTCATTGAAAGCTCGTGTACCTCCAACTATAATTTTAGTTATTTTTAATATTGTTTTTGAATTAACACCACTATTGGCTATAGTCCATAAATTATGTTTATCGAAATAAAACTTTGCTGATTCAAATGCGTAATCACTTGCCACTAAATCTGGGTTTGTCATTATATCTTGATTCCCAATGAAATTAGCAAAAGCTTGATAATTTGCTTTACCTGTTAGTTGAATCGCTCCCCTACCTCTATATTTCCAGCCATCTTGTGAAGATTCACTACCATTTCCCATTCTATTTGCGTATACTCTAGAAGCAATTTTAACTGGTTGTCTCGCATATTGACCAACATTTTGTGATGTAAAATATTTACCAAATGTTTTCATTAAACCTGTAGCACTATAATTAAGGTTTTCAACGAATAATTGAAAACCACCCGTTTCATGTGATAATTGACCAAAAAAATGTGCTGATTGTTCTGGTGTTAAACCAAAATACTTGGTTGCCGCTTTAAGTGTTTTAGGACCAAAAGACCCATCTGGGGTAACCCCAATTTTTTCTTGTAACTTTACTAGACTCATAACTTTTTTTATATAAATAGTTTAAAAAATAAAAAACCCCCAAAAAAGGGGGTTTTTATTTAATTTTATTCTTTATTCTTCAGTTTTTTTCTGTGATTCATCAGACATCATGGTTTCCATAAGTTTATCAACATCTTCTTCCATTGGTTCTTCATTCATGATATCGAATTCTTCATCCATTACTTCTTCACCATCTTCATTTTCTTTCATCGTAATGTGTTTTTTAGCATCAGATGATTGTGGAACTGAAATTTCATCCCAATTACCTTCTTTAGGTTTTGGAGCTTGAGTTCCGTCATCAGTTGACACAGACCCTTCTACATGTGCTTTAGCTTCTGGTGCTTGTGGAACTGAAATTTGTTCCCACTCACCTTCTTTAGGTGTTGGTGCTTCAATTTCCATCATTTTTTCACCGCCACCAACATCTTCCCAATTACCTTCTTTAGGTTTAGCACCTAAAGTAGTACCTTTACCACCAGATACGTGAGCTGTTGCTTCAGGAGCTTTCTTTTTAGTTTCCTCCCATTCACCTTCTTTAGGTTTTGGCGCTTCAGATTTTTTATCTGTTGATACAGAACCTTGAACATGAGCTGAGGCTTCAGATGAAGACTTCTTCTCTTTTTCCCATGGTTTTTCGTCAGCTTTTGCGTTTTCAATGTCTTCACCCTCTGTCATAAGATTTTTTGTTTTATTCCAGATGTCACTAAAAATACGATTTTCGTCAATTCTTGCATTACCCTTAACTAAACCCAAAGTGTCTTGAGATTTGTAACCGAATAATTCTTTCATTCTTGTTATGTCTTCAGTAACAAGTTTTTTGTCTGAGGCTAATAATGCTACAGCTTTACCTTCAGAAAGATTACCTTCCCAACGGAATCTATAAGTTTCATTTCCATCAGTCATTTCGAATACTTTCCCATCTACTTTGTATCCTTCTGGAATTAATTTCAAAGCGTTACCAATACCTTTGAACTCATTTTTGAATGTTAATCTTTTCATTGATTCTTTTATTTGTTTGTTTTGATTTTTATTTTCTGGTGTTATTTCAGATTTTGATTCATTATTTTCACTCATCATATCACGGTGCGCTTGTTTTTCAACTTTTTTTGCGATAACTCTAGCTGTTTGTACAGCATTTTCAAGTTTACCAGATGAAAGTAATTGACTAACTTTATTTAATCCTTCACCATATTGAACACTATCTGGAAATTGTGAAACCATTTTTGTTTCGCTAACAGCATCAATTAATTTTATTGCAGTTTCTTTTGCCCCATATTTTTCAATATTGATACGTAACGCATTTGCTAATTTTTCAGAAATCGGTTTAATCGTTGATGCCATTTCAACCATTTCCACAGACTCTTTTAATTTCTTATTTGGTATCGCACCTTTAGTTATAGCTGTTGGTCTAGACCCATTATCACCTTTCATTTCTGTTGGTATTTCTTGAATGTCTTTACCTCTCAGATCAATAGCTGGTGTTTCTTCACCTCTAAGTTTTGAAGATGTTTTAATTCTTTTCACCAATTCTTTACCAAACTCTGGTCCACTAAAACCTTGTTGTTTTGGAACCACATTAGCCCATTCTGGGTTATTACCCATTTCTGAACTACCTTCAATACCTTGTACTGCTCTTTTTACAAATTGTTCTTCTGGTATTGAATCATATTTCAGCATTTCCATACCGTTTAGAATCTCCATTTGATCGTGATAATCTTTTTGGAAATCATCAGCATAATTAAACTTATTTTGTGGCATTTCAGCGCTGTTGGTATCTTGTTTAACACCTTTTTCAAAATCAGCAACTTTTTTGTTGACATCTTTCAAACCATCTTTGTTTATCTCACCAGACTTTTTACGCATAGCTTTTGTAACTGCTAATCTTGGATTATCGGCTTCAGCAATGAAAGTCTTTTTGAGTAAATCTTTTATGTTTTTCTTATCCATTTTTTGGTTTATTAATAAATATCTTGTTTTTTATCAAAGTTAACCTTTTCCTAATGAAGGAGCGTTGATATTATCGGCTGTTTTGGTTAATTTAATATTATCTGGTGTGCATTCACTACATTCATTTATGTCAACAAAAGAACCACCAGCCCATTGTGTTTTAACTTGTGCCTTAGTTTTATTAGTTTTTTTAAATGAACCATCTCTTGAAATCCCAGGTAGAGCATTTGCATCATATTGAAAATTACCAGCACTTGCTGTTGTTGTGGTTTCGTTTACTGAACCATACTCAACCCAATTATTTGAGTTCATCGGGTCTACCCCATTGTTTTTTAAAAACTTCGTAGTCACAACCTTAAATTCAGCTGGTTTACTTTCTGGGAACATATCTTTTAAATCACCTTTAGAGTATTCTTTAACACTTATGTTATCATAAGCTCTAGTTTCTGAATCATAAAGGCTAGAATAATCCCAACCAGTTACTATTTTATTATCAGATTTTCTTACACCATAATGTGTATACTCTGGTGAACCACTTTCTGTCATTGGTTTTTTAATTGACATTGGTGACACAAATGCACCTGAAGAAGCAGCACCAGTTACTTCACCAACACTTGTTTGGTTTGATAGTGTATCAGAATTTGCTCTACGTTTAGCTATAACAGCTTTCAGTCTGGCCATTCTTTCTTCTTCAGTTTCACCTTCGGGACCAATTGAACGCTGAGGTGTTGATAGGCTATTTTTAATACCACCCATCAATTCATCAAAATGTGACTGGGGGTTTTGGTTCCCCATTTCGTTTATTGTTGATAATACTTTATGGACTTCACCGTCTTTTTTTGGATGATCATATACTTGCATTAAGTCATCTTTTAACGCTTTATCCACTTTAACTAATTCAACACCGCTTTCCCATGCATCTAAACCTTCCCCTTTTGTGAGTTTTGTTAAGTTATCATTCACGTAATTTTGAATCACAAGTTCGTTAATATCAAAATCACCATAATCATGACTAATATAACCATCTTCATCTCTATCAGTACCTAATATTTCAACATCACCATAATCTTGTAATTCACTTTTATCTAAAGAGTAAAAATAAAAAGCATATAAACTACCTTGTTGATCTGTTAACAAAGCTATTTCCGCATTCATAGCAACAACTTTAAAGGTATCGTTTGTGACTTCTTTCGGTTCTTTAAAACTATTATCTTTATTCCATGGTGCTCTTGGGTCGTTTTCCGCACCAGCTGGGAAATTATCTGTTTCGGAAATTTCTGACCCAACCATTTCGGTTAAAGCACTAACGTAACGCTCTAGTGCAACTTTTGGGTCACCCAAAGCTTTTGATAACTCACAACGACCGTTTCTATTAACGATTATCCCTTGTTTTGCTAATTTTTCACAAATAACATCATAAGTTAAACCTTTTGATTCCCAAAATTTTGACAACTCAGGTGATTTACGATAAAAATATTTTAATAATTCCATCGCTTCTGTTTGAATATTTGTACCCACGGTTTTTGAATCTGGATTTTCAAACTCACCACCCATAGGGTTAATTGATTCATTAACCAATCCTTTAGCAAAAATTCTATTATACTGTTCTTTGGTAATCTTAACCAATTTTTTACCTTTAGGTTGATGCGATTTTTTCGATTCCTTTAGTAATTGTATTAATTTTGCTTGTTTAGCAGTTACCAATATTTTTTTCATATCAATTATTTTTATTGTTTAAATTATTCACCCAAGTAGCTCGTTTAGTCCAAAGAGTTTTATATAGTTGAACTATTACATTTCTAGTTATCTCAACTATTTTATCTTCTAATTCTTTTTCGTTTTTGAGTCTATCTTTTACTATTTTACTAACCTTATCAGTAAATGTTTTACTATCCATGTAAATTTTTATCTCTTTATTTACATCGGATTTTGTTAAATTTTCTTGAATGGGTTTCTTCATTTAGTTAGTTTTTCTATAAATATAAAGAAATAAATAAAAAAGCCCCTAAATAGGGGCTTTATTAATGTTGTTTAATTTTAATGAGTACTTACATATAATAAGGTTATTATTGGTAAAACTACATCACCAATTAAGGCTAGCGTCTTTATAAATTTTTGCTTCCTTATTTCTTTTTTCTGTTCTTCAATAATAACATTTAAACGTGCTATTTCAGTGTTTTTATTAGCTATAATTCTATCTAGATTTTCTTTTTGTTTATCTTTATTTTTAGATTGTTCTTGTAAAACTCTAATCTCTTTGGTTTGAAGTACTATAATATCATCTTTAACTTTATCTCGTTCTACCAGAACCTTAACTAAACTATCAGCGACTTCACCATCTAATACGCCCTTTAAAACAATTTTAGCATCATCTAAATGCATAGCTATTAATGTATCGTTACCAATTACTTGGCAAGTTACACTATTTGTGTCTGGTAATGTAGTCTGAGAGCTCAGTTGCAACCCCGTTAGCAGACAAATAAGTAATGTGAATAGGTATTTCATTGCGTCTATTATTTAATTTTGTTATTTGATTATTAGATTGTCTAAGTTCGGCTTCTTTCACTGCAATCTCAGTGTGTATTTTAGCTATTTGACCATCTAGTTTTTTATTTATTAATTCCAAACTATCATTATTTACTTGAAGTTCTTCATTAAGTTGTTGTAGTTTTTGAATCTCGTTTTCACGATAATCAATTGTTCGTCTTTGACCTAACATAAATGATATTATTATTCCTACACCTAAAATAATAATAAAGTAGTCTTTTATCCCTAATTTCATAGTTAATTTTGATTAAAATCTCCTTGACTTATACTTCTAGCCATTTCTTCTTTCCAGTTTTTGAAATAGCCTTGAAGTTTATGCATTATTTCACTGTTTGTATCATTTAAAGCAATTAAACTAGTATCTAGTTGTACTTCATCTGACATCATATCCATAGTAAATGTAGCTTTACCGTTAATTATAGTACCAGAAATCTCAGCTTTTCTTGTTTTTGGGTTAACCTTTAAATAATCGATATTAACACTAGGGTCAACAATATCTGCTAATTTTTTATACTCTTCGTCATATTCTGGTGTACCTCTTTCATAATTCTTTGTATCCGCATCATTTTCGGCTTCAACTTTTTGAGCATCTTGTTGTTGTTGGTTTACTGCTTGATTATCTGAATTCATAGAAGTATCAGTTTGTTGGTTAAGCGCATTACTATCAACCATTTGATTAGATAAAGAAGAATTTGGTGAATTTGTGTTTTCACTCAATAACTTTTTATAACCGCCTCGCATAGTTTCAATCATTGATTTGGTTTTGTCGTGTTCGTCAATTATTTGTTTGTTGTTCATATTGTTCCAAATTTATTTTAAATTCTTCAAAAAACCAATTAGGGTTTACATCAGTGTAGTGTGGTTCTAAATTACTTTTATAAAAAACACCATATGGTGATGTGTATAGATCAATTTTAGTGTTATGATTTATCACTTTTTGTGTAATGTTAAATTTTTTACATAAATCTTCAACTAATTCTATTGCCGAATTAAGTTGTTCTTTAGTGTACGGTACCCAGTAGTTAAAACTACGCCACTTTTTTGTGTAAACCTCGTTTGGTTTATCATAAATACTACCTAAAAGGTTAATATATTGATTATTTTCATTTTTTAATAACCACCCTTCATTTTCTATGAGTATTGTTATACTTTTAGCATTTATATCATGTGATTTGTAAAAATGAGAATAAAAATTAGGGTTAAAGTGTTCATATACTGTACCGTCTTTAGCTATTGTAAATGCGGCTGTTTTTTTGTAATTTCCATTTAATCTATTTTCCCATCCGATAACGTGTTTCATGTCAGTATTGAAAGTGTTGCCAATAACTATACGTTTTTTTTCTGTTTTTATCGGTATAAAATGTTTAACATTTAATTTATAAGTTTTACCATCAATATTTATCATGATTTTCTATATATAAACTTATTGTTATCACCATTTTCTTGGAATTTATTTGAACCTATTCTTTGAATCGTACTCTTTGGTTGAGGAATTTTAACCGAAAAATTTCTATCCTTAACTTCTTTAATATCTTCAACAGTTATTTTTGTTGATTTAGGTGGTTCTGGAACTGACACAACTTCAGGTTCTGAAGCCGTTACCGTTTTAGGTTCTTCAACTATTACATCGTCATCGTGGCTTTCATCGTACATTTCAGGTTCTGGAACCATTACAACTTCATGTTCTGCGTTTTTAATGATTTTACTTTTTGAAGTTATTGTCTTATCTTCAGATTCAAGTTCAAATATTCTATTTGTCATTAATACTAATGCAACTGCTAACGGGTCAAAAACAAATATTAATAGTAATATCATAAAATTAACGACTTTAGCCATTTCAACACCAGTTAATTCCGATATATATTTTAATGGTCCGATTTCACCAGATATTTCACTATTAGCAGTTAAATCTAAAATCTGAGTATTGTATTTGGCTATTGAATCATTTAAAGCAATGTTAGAGTTGTTTATACCATCTATATCTTTTGATAGATTTTGTATCTCTGTATTTGCTTCTTGAATATCTGTTCTCGCACTGTTTCTATTTCTATTTGATGTCGCAACATCCAGTCTACTTTCTTGATTAGTACGTAACTGTGTCAATTGATCAATTCTTTTATTTTTTTGGTCAATAATTTTTTGATTATTATCAATATTTTCTTTAAACATTGTTTTTTTATTTTCCAAAACTCCAATTTGACCATCTTGTATTTCTAATTTATTAGCCGTCTTTTGATAAGCATTAGATAAGAAACCGTAAATACCTGCTGAAGTTATTATCATTAACACTGCAACACTTATTGTTAAGTATAATTTAAGTCCCGTTGCTATTTTCTTCCAATATCTATGAAGAGCAGTTGTTGTTACAATTTTACCTATTTCCAATCCAGTTGCCATGATTATAACAGCAGTGCTAGCACCAGCAAATAATTGACTTAAACCCCAAACTGAAAAATACCCTGCACATCCAGCAACGATTAATGCAAGAAGTAACATTATATGACTAAATTTTATTTTCATTTTTGTTTTTGTTTTATTTTTATATAAATATCATAAAATGAAAAAGGGGTCTTGACCCCTTTTTTTTATTCATTAATCAAGATAAATAAATCATGTGCGTTATGTCTAAGCTTTCTTATTGCTTTTTCTTTTATTTGACGAATTCGTTCTTTGGTTAATTTAAAACGTTCTCCAATTGCTTCTAAGGTCATAGGTTCTGATTCAATATTAATCCCAAAATAACATTCAATTATTTCTCTTTCTCTACTCGAAAGCACTGATAACGCTTCATTGATTTTTGTTTTAACATCATCTGTCACATCATATTTTGACTCATCTGGTTCATCAGATAAAACAAATTCAATTAGTTCATCACCTTCTTCATTAATTACTTCGTTTAAGGAAGTATGTCTTGGGTATAAATTTATTGAAACAGCTTCGTCATTATCATCGAGTATTTCACCAAAAATAGGTTCTCTTTCATTTTGTGCTTCAAACTTTGATATTTCTTTATTAAGTTTAGAAATTTTCTGTATAATATTTGCTGGTAATCTTACAAGTCTTGCATTTTCTGATAAACTTGATAAAATTGATTGACGAATCCACCAAACAGCATAAGAGATAAATTTAAATCCTTTACGATGATCAAATCTATGTGCTGCTTTTATTAACCCATGATTTCCATCATTTATTAAATCAGCTAAGGGTAACCCTTTACCTTGATATTCTTTCGCTATTGAAATCACAAACTTTAAGTTCGCTTTTACTAATTTATCTAAAGCTTTTTTATCACCAGCTTTAATTTTTTTCGCCAACTCAGTTTCTTCAAATGGGGCCAAAGCAACCGATTTTCTAATATCTTTAAAATACTTAGAAACAATGTCATCGGTATCGAAATTTACAAATTTTTTACTCATTAATACTTACACAGTTACATACTTTATTATTTTAAATTGTTAAACAAATATACTAAAAAAACACAAAAAGTCAAGCGATTTAACCCTATTTTGTGAGCAAAATAAGTAATTTTTTATCACTATCTGTTAACTTATCTAACCCATTATCAATTAATTGATTAAGTAAAGTTTCTCTTTGTTTTTTATCCATTTTTTCTATCGATTTTTCACTCAATAGATTAGTGATCGTGTCACCAGAAAAATTATCAATCAAATCCTCATAATTATCGCTAGATTCTTCAACAGTATCTAAAAATTGTTGATTCATTTCATCTAAGTTAATATGTTCAATAAAACCAAACAATCCTTTTTGAATGTCTGGTTTTGTAAAATGAACTCCAGATGAGTTTTCATCTAAATCAAAAACAATAACATTTCTACCATGTTGTTTAAACCATTCTTTCAACTCACTTGGTGAAACAAATGCTGTAAATGTAGCTATGGTTATTCCTTTGACAGCTAATAAATTTGGTTCGACTTCAGCAATTTTTCTAATCTCATCATTAACATTTTGGGTATCTCCTAAAATGATTACACAATAGTTTCTAAATCTCATACTCTTATTTTTACAAAAATACGTTAAAATTGTTAAAAAAACAACTATTTTATGGTTAATTTTGAGATGTCGTTTACTTTGTTTACAGTCAATATATTAGTTGCCCAATCTTTAACGGTATCATAGTGTGTTATCAAAAATACAATATCATACATGTCTTTAATCTTATCAAATAACTCTTTTAACTTATCAATATTTTCAGCCGCCACTTTACCCAAAACTTCATCAAAAGTTATGAAGTTAGGCATCGGTAAAGTTGATAGTTTACCTAAAACAGCCCTTAAAGCTAAACTAGCTGCCGTTTTTTCTAGACCACTACCAGATTTAAGGTGTTTCGTACTATTACCTTTATTGAGGTAAAAACGAACATCGTTTTTCTCATCTATAAATATCTCAACTTCAAAATCTGTAACATCTTCTAACAATCTTTGTAATTCACCATTTATGATTGGTAATACAGACCTTAAAACTAATTTACTAATACCCTTCTTACCAACAAGATCAATATAAACCCTAAAAATCTTATCAATTTCTTCCTCTTTTTTTAGTGTTTCAATCATTTTTGTTTTAAAAACAACTGCATCTCTTAAAACTTTCAAATCATTACTATTTCGTTCAATCTTAGTGATAATATCTGTTTTGGAATATTCCTCAACTGAAATATCTGTTTTAATTTTTGAAACTTGAACATCAATTTGTCGATTACGCTCAATTGACTCAAGATTTGAATTATATTTTTTAAGGTCTGCCATCTTTAAAGTTAATTGATTTCTCAAACCACCAATTTCAACTTCCAACCTATCTTTGTCTAATTCCATTCGATTTTTTTTGTCGATTTTAATCTTTACATTTTCAAGTAAAGATAATTCCTCACCATATTCAGATAATAACGACGATAATTCTTCTATGTTCGTACTATGGTTTAATATTTCTTCATTGTGTTTATTTATGTGTTCTGTATTATCAACATCATCTAATTTTCTATTACATGATTGACAAATACCACCAGCTATTAACTCACTTACAACTTTTTTTAAACGTTTAACTTCCGCTTCTTTAACAGCTTTATCACTAGTAGCTTTTGAAATTAATTTAGTTAACTCATAATGACGATCTTCATCAAATATTATTTCACCCATAGCGAGAATTTCACTTTTTAAACCCTCCATACGTTGTTTAATATCTTTCCCTTTTATTGTTAGACTATCAATTTCATCTTGTAGTTTTGACGGATTCATAGTACTTATTGTGACATCAATTTTTTCTTTTGAATTCAATAAAGTGTCATTCATCTCATTTAATTCAGATATTCTTTTTTTAACTGAAGAAATTTTTTCAGCTAACATTTCAGATATCTCAATTTGAAAATTTATTTTAGTTTCATCCTCTTCTATTTCATTAGTTAGGGTAATTACGTCATAATCGTTACTTTTCTTTTTCTTGGCGAATTCGTTGTACATTTTACGAGAAACCTCTTCTTTCATTTCAAGTACTTCTAGTCCGATTAATCTAGTTAATATTTTACCAGACTCTGTTGTTGTTAAACCTATTAGATCGTCCAAATTATTTTCAGTAGCCAACACTAATAATTCAAAATCTTTTTCGCTTCCGACCGTTTCTTTTATCTTACTTGTTGTACGTTTAGCATCCTCTTCATTCATACCTTTTTCTTCACCGTCTGGTAATAATTCATAATAGTTTACCTTATTGGTGACAGTCCAACCACCACTTTTTGAAGCAGAACGCTTCATTTTTCTTTCTATGATAATTTCATCCCCCTCGATATCGATCATACCTCTAACAACCAACTCATTTTTACCACTAAAATCGTTAAAAATTTCTTCGTTTTTGTCTGTTTTGGTTGTTGTGCCATGAAGTAGAAATTTTATTGCATCAATAGTTAGTGTTGTTTTACCACCTTGATTTGCTGGTACCGAATTAACAACTGTTAAACCTTTTAGCTTACTAAAAGGTAAATAATTTTGTTCACCAAAACATAAAAAATTATCTAGCATTAACCATTTAATTGACCATTTCTTATGTTGAGATACTGTCATGTCAATTGTTAACTCAGCATTTACTTTATTATCTAAAGCAATTATCCTATCAAAATCTACTGTTTTACCATCTCTTTCAATTAGCTCTTTCATGAGTGCTCTTTGATAATTTAAATCCATAATATTATCAATATTAGCACCAGATATTTCTACTAATTCACCTTTGTTATTTAACTTAACTGGTATGTAAGAAACACTGATATTGTTTTTATTAATACCGTATTTTTTAGCAAAATGATTTTTGATTAAGTTTTTATTCTCTTTAGAATAATTTTCTGGTCTATCTTCCCATTTAACTCTAATCTTAGCAGTTGGTGGGATATAAATTTTAGTTGCTGTTTCACTCATGATTCACCGTAAAGGTCTTTTTTGTTTTTATTTTTTTCATCAGCCAATTCTTTTTCTAGGGCTGATATTTTTCGCTCTAATTCAGAATTTTCCGAACTTATTTTATTGTAACGTTCTTCTAAATCTTTATCGATAATATTTATAGGAACTTCAATAGTTTTTTCTACAATTCTTTCAACTGGTACTTCGATAATTTTTTCAACTACTTTGGGTACAATAGGTGTCGGGCCAAATTTTTCAGAAGTAAAACCTTTCTTTAAAACACCAAAAATAAATTCATCAATATTGGTAATTCCGTTTACACGACAAAACTCCCAAATTTCATCATTAAGTTCTTTAGGTATTGTTATTTGACCCATTTATTATATTGTTAATTTCTTCTTCCGTTTGATGAAGTATTAATAACTCCTGAGTTTCTTCATCAACACTTATTTGTACGACAGGCTTATCAATTCTAACATAAAACTGACCTTGAATCTCCGCTAATTCACCATTTACAATGGTAAAATTATTAAAATTTTCAGGTAAACTATTAATAAAATTTTTCATTTCTTTAATTGTCATACCTTTTTTTTCTTCACTCATAAATTTAAAAGTTTTTCTTCATCATTCTCCAAATCTTCAATAGATTTTATTTTAAATTGGTAGAATGGGTATTTGTTATCAACATCATGTTCGGTAAAAGTTTTGGTTTGAACATCCCATAATAGGTATCCATGTTTATCTATATTTTCACCAAAATCTTGTTGTATTAAACTAGATGGGTATGCAATAACAATACCCTTATGGTTAAAAGAATGGCGTTTATGGATATCACCTAACATAACCATATCACACCCTTCAAATATTTCAAGTTCAGCACCATGGTCAAACTCATAACCAATATCTGTTCTAGCATTTATTATAGGTGCATGAAACAATCCTATATATGTTTTATCTTCACCAAATTCTTCTCTAGCGGCTTCTATGTTTGGTCGTTTGTTTTCTTCAAAAATAGAATACACACACCAAACTATGTTATCATCTAAATAACATTTGCTTTCTTTAAAATAATTTACATTTGAATCTGGTAGTAACATAACCATAGGGGAAATACTATCCATCCTATCTTTATTGTTTTCCAATAAATCATGATTACCAGCTATAATAATAACTGGGGCTATTTTTTCAAGTGCTAATATAAATGATGTTGCTAAAACTAATTGTTCGTTTGATATAACGATTTTTTGGTGAACTAAATCACCAGCTATGACTATACGTAGTTCTTCTCGTTCGTATTCTTCACGAAGTTTTTTTAAATCTCTAATTAACGTTTCAAAAACTTCTTTATATTCTTGATGAAGTCTAAAAGTTCTAATGTGTATGTCAGCTAAATGTATGATTTTTTTTACCATTAAATCGTATTTTTACAAATATACGAAATTTTTGATAAACATACAAGTTTTAACCACTATAATATCATGGTTAAAAACTTACACATAAACATAAAATAGATTAGATAGTCTTACCGTAATGTTCTTCCAGCATTTCATTGCACCAAACACGTTTAGCTTTTCTATTGTACACCTTTAAGTAATGTTTTTGCAATTTTGAAGCAAAATTAGGGTATGCATATACTAAGTTCATCGTTCTAACAATACTACTTTGTGAAGTTGGTGTTGCTCTAGAATACCATGGTACCCAATCAATATCATCTGATGCGACTACTGGACGACCAACTGAAACTGCATCAGCTGTTACTATGTTGAAAGATTCAGATAGTGAAACTTGCATACACAAGTCCATTTTTGATAAGATTTCTAAAAATTCTTTATGGTGATACCACCCATGTTGAACTAGTTCATGTGGTGAATTCTCAAAAAGAGAAATTAAATTCTTAAGGACATTATTACCACTTTGTTCTAGACGAGATGAATTAATGTGAAATCGTAGTTTTCTACCTATATTCTCAGCAAATTCGATAGCTGCCAAAGCTTGTTGATATGTGTTTTTCATTGGTCGAATGGCACCAAAACACCCAATATCTATATGTGTTTCATCTAATTGTTTTTTTTCGACATGGATATCTTTGAATTGATAAACGTTTGGTAAATAAATAAAAGTACCAAATGGAAAAGCTATTTGTAATTGCTCAGTTAATTCTTTAGTATTTGGAGCTATTTCTATTAAACCATTCTTAATTAAAGTGTAATCACTAATCCATTGTGTTGCTAAACCCTCCATAGCTAGAAAAGGTGCTTTCGAATGGATTCTAACAATCCATCTTCTATTTTCATGTCTTTTAATTTTAAGTAACTCAGTAAATTTTGCTGGTGGAACCCATAACGCTTCAATAACTACAATATCTGGGTCAAAACCAGTAACAACTCTATCTATCGAATTAGAATCAGTTACTGATACTAATTTGGCATTCATACCTTTTTCTCTTAAATAAGAAACTACGAATGATGCAGAATTAAATAAACCAGAAGTGATACCATAGTAATCTTTAACTCTGTCAGAAGTGATAAATAAAATTTTTTTGTTTTCCATGACTGAACTTTTTATATAAGTATCATTCAGGCAAGCAAACTATATAAAACTTTAGATAATTTTTATAAACTTATCGTGAATTAATTTTTTTATCGCTTCATCTGTAAAATTAGCCCTTATACGAGCCATTGTTGTTTTTTGTTCGTCATGAAAAAATAAAATGGGTCTTAAAACTAAAACCTCACTATTATTTTCAAATATAGAATCTTCTATATATTGTTTCCATTCTTGGTGTCCAATAAATTTAAACATTTTTCATTACATTATAGTGGTGCATCTCTATGAGTTTTTTTGCTTCATGTTTAAGATACATTATCTGTATTTTTTCAAAACACTCAGTTTCTTTATTCCAATAAAGAACATAAATTTGACGACATTTGCGTTTTGGGAATTCTAATTCATACATATACGCATATACGCTTAACTGTAACGTGTATATTGACCATTGACAAGCTTGAAGATGGTCAAATGGTTTATGTAATGTTTGATAACCGTATGGATTATAAAAATTAAAAACCCTATTGGTCTTATAATCGGCTACGTCAAAGAAAACATCGTCTATATCGATAATCAAATCAGAAGTACCAGCCAATTCATATTGTTCAGAAAACAATATTCTTTCAGGCCACATACTAACACCTTCTTCAATTTTTAAGTTATCATACCCCCTAATTACTTTCTGTTCAAATAACCCTACCTCATCGTCTGACGGAAAATACCATTTATTTGCCAATAAGTAACGTTCAACAATATCGTGGACCTTTGTACCATAGATATTGGCTTCATCATTTAATTGTTGCCAATAATCCAAAATTTGTTGTTGATTCATACCAATGTAGCGTTCTTGTTTAACGCTATCTAATTGTTTGGTTATAGCCAAAGACACCGCTTCCGCATCAAAATGCGGTTCAATAGAGGTTAAGGTTGTGGTTACTGATTTATAAATTTTACCTGTTTCTCTATGGTGATATTTATGTTGAATAGGTTCCAAATAAACTGGACCTACCCATTTTTGTATTTTAGCCATATTTACAAATATACTTTTTTTTAGTTATATTTGCAAGTATTTATACTAAAAGATTGTAATGAAAGAGTTTATCAAACAACAAGTCAGAAATTTATTGCTAGAAAACGAAGAAAAAATAGAAACATCTAAAATCAGAGTTAAAAAGCAGTTGGTTAACAACCTTTTGGTTTTCTCACCTTATTACGAAAATGAAAAAATGGGCGCTTTTAGATTAGAACCTTTTGGTGATAATTATAAAATATTCGCAGCATTATTATATGATAGATTTAAAGGTAAAGGTTTAGGGAAAGGTATGTATAAATATATAATTAAAAATCTTAAAAAAGACGGCAAAATTCTATATTCAGATACAAGTCAATCACCAGACGCTAAAAAAGTGTGGGATAGTTTAGTTAAAGATGGGTTTGCAAAATTTGATGGTACTCAATATTTTTCAATTTAATACAGCTCCGATTCATTTAACTGTCTAGCACTCATAAGAAGTTTAGTAACACCCCTACTACCCAATTTTTCATTAATTTTTGATGGGTCGTATCCTTCAGGACACCTCACAATACGTATTCGATTTCTTAAATCACCAACATTTAATTCTTTATACAATCTTACACCATCTTCCCACGCATCATCATCCAAAACTATAACAACATAAGCCATTGCGTTGTCATGTAATAATTCTAGAAGCTTTGGATATATGTATTTCCCTAATAGAGGTATTGAATTTGGTATTACGATATGGTCAGTCGTTCCTTCTACCAAATATATTGTGGTATCAAAATTGATTTTACCCTCATTGAATATGATTTCTGATTTCTCAGCATCTGGATTTAAGTATTTGTTTATTGATTTTTCCTTTACAAACCACCGACCAACAAAATAATTTAATTTACCATTGATATCGTATGATGGTATAATAATACGATTAAAGTATTTACCACGTACAGTGTATCCTATACCATAATCTTTGATTATCTCATCTGTGATACCTCTATCATATAAATATTTTTTGGCTAAGTCGGATTTATAATCTTTAGAAGTACATTTAGATAATTCTTTAAATCCTACTGGTAAAGTAACAACGATTTCTTCACGTTCTTCCGTTGATACAAATGTGGCTTGTTCGGGTTTTAATAAGAGATAATCTCTTAGATTACTTTGTGTACCATAATTTTTGATTAATCTAGTGACATTACCATGCATTTGATTGGTTTCACTACAAACCCAACAACGAAACTTACCCAAATTGTAATTTACCTCAAGATTGCCTTTACCATCTCCATCTGGCAAACCTTTATCCAATGAACAAGCTGGACAATCAAAAGAGATTTGCCCTGTATCTTCATTATGTTTTCTGTGTTCACCTAGAAAACTTTCTAATATATCAGATATTGAAAAGTGAGCCATATCTGCAAATATACTCTAAAATCTTTAGATTTGCAAATGTAGGTATACCCTTTTAAGAGGATATTATAACCATTTACCAGTTTTTCTCATTAAACCACGAGCTGCAACATAAGCATCTGAGGTGTCGAACGTTTCTTTCTTTAATTTGTTGTTTTTATCATAAAACCAAGTTACTTGTGGTTCTAAATCAGCAACTTTTTCCCAAAGTACATATTTCTTATCTACATCAAATGGATAAGCGCCAAATAAAACTGGCTCATTTTTACTAATTTGTTTTTCAGATAATGGAGTACCGTCTTTTTTAGTTTTTCTAACAGCCATTAATTCTGGGAATCCATATTTACGAGCATCATATGATGATATAAATTCAGGTATGATACCTAAAGTGTCGTACACTGCTTTCGAAATCATACCATTAAATCGTAATAAAGTTGCGATTGTATACACATTATTAGATTGTAATAAAGGTTCTTCAATTATTACTTTTGTGATACCAAAACCAATGTATTTATTTAAAAATTCAGTCTGAAAAATTTCGACTTTCTTAAATAATTCTTCCATTTTATCGTTAGGTTTTGGTTTAACCTTTGGACTAACATGGTGTAATAATTTTAGTTCACCTTTAGTACCCAAATCTTCAAACAAGGCAATACCAATGGTTGATGTAGAAACGTCTAATGCTAATATATAACTTTGGTCCATAATTAAACTTTTTATTCAATTTACTAAACCAAATCTAAAGGTAAAGTTTATAATGATATTTTTACATTAAATACTTTGAATTCATTAATATTTTTAGTAATTTGTCTATCGGTTTTAGCAAGCGCTATGAGTGTACCAGTTACATCATATAAACCTAATTCACTAATTCTAGGGGTGTCACTAGCACCAAATGACGGATTTGTTGAACCACCGAATTCACCTCTACCAGCGATACAAGTTACATTTTGATATACTGATGTAGATACACTATCAAATGTCATATAACCATATGTTGTTGCTGAAATACTTGTGTAATTATTAACTATAGTTGGGTTTGTAATTACTAATATCCCCTTATTTAAATATGCTAAACCAACTACTGTATCAGCGGTTAAACCTAAATTAGCGCTAGTTTGTAAATTATAAAAATGTTTACCTCCCACACTAAATGGTTTTGTTGCACCAAAACCTGTTGCCCAAGTCAAAGTTGATGAGCCACCGTTAGGTTTCATAATTTCATCACATACTAATACCGCAACATTATCATCAAATCCGTTATTATCTAATGATGTATCTCTAATGTTAGCATCTTGAACAGCTGAAGACACACCTGTTTTTCTAAATGTTGAATAAATATTGTATGTACCACCAGATGTAGGTAAATATAATTTAATTGCTTTACCGTCAAGACATTCACCAGCTGTTGAGGCTTTGGCTGAGACAACTAATATTTTTGTTTGAGCTAAACCACTCATAGCTGTATCAGAAAAACCACCCCTAGCATATGTAGTGCCAGTGTACTTGTAGTCTTGTGTTGTGTTCAATGGTAAACCAAAAGATTGATATAAATTAACATAATTATCAGTTGTGCTATTTCTATCAACAACGAAATGTGTTAGATTGCTACCACTAATACTTGTAAAACCATTATTAACTTGTTCAATTGAAACAATTGTTGATTGTTTTTCAACTGGTTTACGTAATACTCCGCTAGTGTTGTAAATTAATGGTGATTTCATATTAACATATACAGCTGTGCTATTACTATATGATGCGTTAGCACCATAATCACCTGAAATAGCTGGTACTTGACCAGTAGTTAATAATTCTGAGGTGTTATAATTTGCATCAGAATCACCTAATGAAAAACTAGTTATTAATGCATTATTAGTTGATACTAATTTTTGTCTACCAACTGGTGTGAGTTTAGCGATTAAAGTTAATGTATTTGCTGAAGATATGAATCCCATTTTATTTCGTATTAAGTTTTTTTATCCTTGTTTAAAAATCCATAGATAATTCTAACATTATTGTGTTACCAGCTTCAAGGCTAACTGGTTTACTTAATTTACCAATACAAACCAAATTATACGAATTATCATAAATACCAACGTCAGTAACTCTTATGTTGGCTGGGTTAGTATCTGGGTCAGTACTTCTTGTTGGGTTAGTAGTAGTATCAAATTGAGACCCGTTTATGTACAAATCAAAAATTGTCTTATAAATTGTGGCACCAATATAGGTTTCGATATTACCGTAAAAGAAACGCTCATCACCAAATTGTAAGTAAGTTGGTTGATTAGTTGGTGCCATGTTTAACAGTGGATATAAATTAAATAATGTTGAAGCAGAATAAATTTGATCGTTTAACACAAAACCAATGTTTACACCACAATCCTGCGAGCCTGGTGTTTGATTCTCTAACGCAAATGGGTCAATTGTAGCACCAACTGTGCTAGTTAGACCAGTTGTTGTGTAATCATAAAGTAACCAAGCACTTGGGTCAGGACGTACAGTATCACCACTAACTACTTGATATAACAATTTAAAATTATGAGCATACCATCCATAACCATCGTATGATAAATCCTCAGTTTTACGCATATAAGGTAATAAATCAGTTTCATTAATTCTAAATGCGATATCTTTACTTGATGCTGTAGTATTAGTTACTTTAACATAGTTTTGACATGGTAAACTACTAGTTAAACCAGTTGTTGAACCTGAATTATCCAAAATATAAGTCAAATAAATAGTTTCGTTCACACCTAATACACCGCTAGTTGTTGCACCACTTGGTGCGATAATGTTAGCTGCCAATTCTGGAAGTGTCCAGTTACGATTTGATTTATATGACATCGCAGCAACAATTTCATCGTTATCCACTACAATCATCTTATATTGTGGTAAAACTTTACCGACAACTAATGGGGTTGTATTTGCTGATGAAATATAATCTGGGTGTTCAATTAAATCAATATACTGTATTTCACTGCTACCAATAGTTTGTACGTTACCCGAAGCAATGAACGTCATCCCCATTTTAGTACCAGTTCCTGTGCTATAACCAGCTCTATGGTACATTAAATTAGGCATGTGAACTTGAACATATTTATCGTTTGTAGCGTCAACATAGAAAAACTCACCATAAAGGTTGGAGATTGCATTATTGGTGTAATGGATTATTGAGATGGATTTGTGAACATCATCAGGGTAACTAATCCCTGGTCCATTACAGTTGTATAATGTTGAACCAGTACTCTCGCACCAGTATTCAAGATAAGGTGATTTAGTACCTAAGTAAGGATAAGAACCAAATTTGGTGTAATCCTCATATGCTGTATCCGCTGTCATACCAGCCATATTTTCACACCAAACATTATTCATATTCCAAACTGGTACATCGTGACATGTAATATTTACGTTTGAATTAAATGAAAGTGTTCCTGAATCCCAATAAGCTGTTGTATTCCCAGTTGATATCGTATCATATACTTCACCTTGACGATAAACAATAACATTTGTCGAATTACCAACACCAGATAATACTGGTAAGTTTCTATCGAGAGTAAGTGAATTACCAGATACTGATTGAACTTGGAACCAAAGATTAGGTATTGCTTCTGTTGTGGAACTCATTGAAACGTTACCTAGTATAGAATTAGATGGTTTTAATAACAATAAATTACCAACTGTGATACTTGTACCTGTCACTGTTAATATTGTACCACCACTTAAATAAGTATTAGAGATGGTTTCTTGATATGGGGTTAAATCAGAACTTAAATTTGTTGTAAAAGCTGTTATTTGATTATCAAAAAATCCTCTTTCAAGTGCTTCATTGTTTACAACAGCTTTAACTACATTCATGTTAGCACTTGTCATCGTTTGATATGGTGATGTTGTGATACTAGGGTAAATAAAGTATTTAATATTCGGTTGTCTATCAACTGGTCGTAATACTTTACTGGTAGCCGATAAAGTCACATCCAATGGGTTTGCATCCACAATTGCTTCTCTATCGTAGTTGATTTCTGAATCACCAACTGCCCAAAATGAAAAGTTAAGTCGACCTAATGCTAATTGTTCTCTACCTTTTTCTGTTAATTTCACACTAACGAAAGGATTTGTGCTATTAATTATATAACTCATATCGTATAAATATCTGTTTTTACTTTATTTTAGTTATAAATATCTAATTGTAAATATTATTAATACGAATTTATCGCATTACTTTCAACCGATATGGTTATAACATCACTATATGTTGTTGATGTTAATGATGGACCACAAATTGGTTCAAACATTTTATCGTTTTTAATTCTATAATAGTAAGTCGTACCCACATCACCACTAGCTATAAAATTATCACTATATTGTGAAACTCCCACTAAATATGGTTGGGAGTGTGAATATGATAGTGATGAAAAAGAGTTATCTCTTGACACCTCTAAAGTAAAATAACCGTTTGTTGTTTGTGGTGATCTAGATATTGTCCATAAAACAGCTGGGTAATTAGTGTTTATACCTCTAAAAATATTAGTTACTGGGTAATAAACCAGTGTAATTATATCACCAACTATTAAATCACCTTCAAGTATTACTCGTTTAGTGTTTGTTATTGACATATAGTAATCAATATTTTTGGCTAAAGTTACACCATTAATCATAACTAATACGCTACCACCTGAACTCGGCTCTATTTCAGTGTATACTTCATATTTGTTTCTATCAGTATTATAGTAAACTAAATTATCTCCCTGTCCATCTGTCGCACCGCTCACAATTGGTGATGATATTGATATATTATCTCCTACTAAACCTCTATTTGCTGAAACTGAATATACAAAACTAACTATATCACCTAAATATGTTGGTGAAACAAAAGTGACTACACTACCAGAGATAGTGTAATCATCATCTTTAGCCAAAATTAATCCATTTAAAGTGACCATAACGTGGCCATTATATGGGTATTTGACAATATAAACTTTTTGACCGTCTGTAGCTAATTCAACTTGTTGACCTAACTGAGATTGAGGGAATGATTCTGAAGCATCAGCAAATTGAGGTTTTGAAGCTTCATACATTGATACGAAATAAAAATCTAAATTGGAATTATATAAACCATATTCGCTACCATATCTAACATTTATTGTGTCAAATGTTTTACCTAATTGATTAAGATAAAATGTTTGTGAATCAAATGTATAATATCCTTTAATTAGGTATTCACCATCTAACGTCAAAGCCGAAATTGGTATATTCTCAGTATACGAACTTGTACCAGTAATAGCTGTGTATGAAACTAAATTAGATTTATAAACAGGGGGAGTTCTAAAAATGGATGCGTTTTGATTATATTTATAAACTTCGAAATAAAATGAATTAGACGTTGCAGTAAAAGTATCTGTATTACCAGTAAAAATAAATTCAAGTGGGATTGTAGTTGCTGTTGAAATAATATGGGACTCTGAATTACCAGAACAATCAATTTTTGAAGCACCGCTCATAGTAAATTTTGGTGCTTCAAAAACATACATATCAGAACTCATATTTACGTTGTAAATATCTTTGTTTCTAACAGCTGAATTTTCATTTTGAATGTATATTGGTTCTTGATATCTCATTTTAATAATCTATATTTAAATTTTGAATTTGTTTGTTAAACCTATTACTAAGTCCAAACAATTGTGGTAAAGTCAAACCACTACTAAACTCACATCTTGAAAAATCTTGTAAATAAGCAACGAAAGAAGGTACTATAATATAGTCTTCTTGTTGTATATAACCAGTTAATTCTTTTACGAAATACGTATTTGAATACGTTCCAGAATCAACACTACCTTCTATTCGTTTAATTAATTGCGGCATATTATACTACATTATATTATATTTTGCCAAGCGCCATTTTCGTAGCCTTTAAATTTATTTTCTGTAGTGTCGTATACTAGCATGCCGTTTGTTGGTGTTAAAGCGTTTCGTTGCGCTGTTGTTAGGTTTGTCAAAACAAGCGGTGCGACATATGTTGTATTAGGTAAATTACCAACTATATTACTACCTAATACTATTGTGTTGGTACCAGATGCTGTAGAACCTGAACCATGAACGAACGAGTTTAAACCAGATGCTATTGATTGGTAACCTCCAGCATGTGAAATATCACCACTAGCGGTTGTTCCAGAACCCTCAGCATGTGAAATGTTACCAGTTGCTCTTGTTGCAACACCTTGTGCGTGTGCATAATATTGCGCATAAGTTAAATAACCTTCAGTATGTGATGCTGCACCACTAGAAGTTGTTTGATAACCTTCAGCATGTGCCCATAACTCATTAGCAATTGTTTGATAACCTTCTGCGTGAGATGCTTGAGCAGTAGACGTAGTGTAAAGACCTTCAGCGTGTGAACCACTATTACTAGCAGTTGTTACACCACCTTCAGCATGTGAATACGCTCCACTAGCAGTTGTTTGATAGCCTTCTGAAAAAGAATACTGACCCAAAGCTTTGGTTTGATAACCTGTTGCGTGTGAAGCTTCAGCACTTGCAGTTGTTTGATGACCTTCTGAACGAGAAGCCGAACCTGACGCCAGTGTTTGTAAACCACTAGCATATGAATAAATACCTGTTGCTATTGATTGATAACCTTCAGCATGTGAGAATTGTCCACCAGCTTTAGTTTGGTAACCCTCAGCATGTGATGTTGTTCCAGATGCTAAACTTAAATGACCTTCAGCATGTGAATTGTTACCCATAGCTGTGGTTCCAGAACCTTCACTGTGCGCATTTACACCAATTGCTGTTGTTACTGAACCTTCAGCATGAGATGAAGCACCAGATGCTGCTGTACTTAACCCTTCGGCATGTGAATAAATACCACCTGCAATAGTCGCATAATTTTGTGCATGTGAATTATTACCAATCGTAGTTGTTAATTGACCCTCGGTATGTGAATATTGACCTATTGCCGTAGTTAAATAACCTTCAGCGTGTGATGTCAAACCAGAAGCCACTGATGATAACCCTTCCGAATGTGAATATAAACCAGCAGCAATTGTTCCTCTACCTTCAGCGTGTGATGCGCTATTCATAGCTGTAGTTGAATAACCTTCAGTATGAGAAGCCATACCTGAACTAGTAGATAAATAACCTTCACTATGGGAATAGTTCCCAGTAGCCATTGTTAAATAACCCTCAGCATGTGTTGATTCATTAGACGAAATAGTTCCTCTACCTTCAGCATGTGAAAATAAACCACTAGCTGTTGTTCCAGACCCTTCAGTGTGTGACGCCAAACCAGACGCTATATTACTAACCCCTTCAGCATGTGATGCTACTCCGCTAGCTGTTGTACCTGAACCTTCAGAGTGTGATGCTGAAGCGCTAGCTGTTGTACCTGAACCTTCAGCATGTGATGCTACACCACTAGCTAATGTAATTACACCTTCAGCATGTGATGCTGTACCGCTAGCTAAGGTACTGGTACCTTGTGCCACGGCATTATCACCTGTTGCATCAACCAAAGAAGTGTTAACAGTTTTAATTGGGAAATTTGAACCATTAAAAGTTGAACCAGTTGTCCAGATTTGATTAGTTTGCTGATTAACTAACGCTATCACTTTTGAGAGTGGTATTTTATAGGATGAACCGCTCGGATTTTGTGATGTGTCACCAGTTACAACAATATGTATGATATCTGTTGGACTAGCCGCTGAATATTCTATTCTTTCTGTTAATTTCATTTTTTTATTTTTTATAAATATCTTTATGGTATTAAAATACCAAAATTATCACTACTCATAACTATGTCAACTTTAACATTTAATAACGCTTTTAAGGTTTTTTTTATCGTTTCTATTCTGTCGTAAAAATCTACAATATTTGCGACAGAACGATGCTTAATATAAACATCGTAATCTGATGTGTCACACCAATTACCCCATAAAAAACTACCATAAACAAACACGTCTTCTTTATCTGAAATCGATAACTTAATTTGTTCTTTTATTTTTAGAAAAATTAATTGATCTTTTTCAGTTAAATCATAAAAAGAAACTAATTTACCTCGTTCTTCCCTATCTATACCTTTTCTAATCATTCTATTACTACACCATTATTTATTGTTAATGCTCCACAGTTATCAACTACAAAATAAGCACCACCACCTAACATACTATTTTCAGTTAAGTAGAAATCATTTGTGTTTGTTTCACTAATTTGGATAGTAAAGGTATCATCAAGAGGTCTTATAATATAAAAACCTTGGTTTGGATTCTCACCACCAGTTTGACCATTTAATGCTAATTGTGCGGTATAATTACTTGCACCAACGGCTGCAAATGCTTGATTTAAGAACGTTACAAAGTTAGTATAGGTTAATCCTTCTGATGTCATTACTGTATCAAAATTACCTGAATTTAAAACATAAGAAGGTGTTGGTCCTGAAACTAATTCATTACCGTTAACAACCATTGATAACATAGAATAAACATATGAAGGTATTGCAAAACCATTAAAGCTTGAATTAACATATTCTTGACTATCAGGCAAAGTGTACCAACAAGCAGTTAATATTGGTTCAATTCTAACCAACTTTTCAACGATACAACAACTAGCATCAGTAACAGTTAATGTATAATCACCATAAGTATCAAATGTTGCAGTTTGACCTGTTTGACCATTCGACCAATTATATGTGGCTGGTAAAGTAGCACCAACCAAATATGCTGTTGCTGTGTATCCACTAACTTCAACCTCTACTTGTAATGTACATTCAACAATTGTTTCTTCATTATAATCACAAGATGTGTTGTCGATCACTTTAACTGTTCCGATAAATTGGTTAGCTGAATTCATTTGTGCTAACCAAAGAACATCACATGTTGACGGGGTTGAAACTGTGACAGTATTTGATGAAAATGAAGGTGTAAGTGTTATCATTTCAGTTTCAACGTTTGTTGAATATCCGTTAACACCATTTATTGGACTTACAACATGTTCACCAATAAAAGGATTGGTGCAAAATAATGATGAATAACCCTTATATTTAAATTTAGGTGTGTCAAATATTGTGTTTGAATAAACTTTAACACTACCCCATATGGTTGTTGAAGGAATAACTTGTTCTATTATATCGACCCAATAATCACCCAATAGCCCAGCAAATTGTTCCATTGTTAAATAATTATATGCTGCGCTTTGGTTATCACAATACCAACTACTATTAACATATCTATCATATAAGGCTCTTAAAGTGGCATAACTGTTTATTGTTTGTCTATTTTTTACATCGATAAGTTCTGAGACTAAATAATATTCAAAATCTTCAATTGTTGTTACCGCTGACAAAGGTTGTGTTAGCAAGTCGTTGAAATTAATTAAGTTATCCCCGCAACATGTTGATGCTGTAAAATTAGATACATCTTCACACGGTGAATCCATAAAATCATAAAATTCACCGCTTTGAAAATTAAAATCTTCACCGTCTTGATATTGTTTATTATCACACGTTATACATGGGTCACAAAATGTTTCACCAGTGAGTATACAAGGGTTATCTTGAACGTAATTCCAAATATCAGTTAATATAGCACCAGCTAAATTTATATCTAAATCAATTTCCTTTGTATTAATGATTAAGCGTTCATCATTTACATCATAATGTGTAATTCTAATAGGGTTCACTCCATCAACATCTGATAATTCAAATTGTCGGTCTTGATATGAATCACTTTTAAGCCATGATTTTTTATTATCGCGTAAGCGCTCTAATTCAAAACCTGGTGATTCTGTGACAAAAAATGTTTTTTCATTAATTACAGAACATTCTTTATTTATTTTTAAGTTATCTAATAGAATACAAATATCACCACAAGAATGGTTAAGATTTAAACTTACTGTAATGTTTTGATTAGTAATAGCTGTTAACACAGACTCATCAGTTATCGTTAACGAATGATGAATCCAATTTGAAGCGAATGATTCATTAGGTAGTGTAGTTAAAAATTCAGTATAACCACTAGTACCACTAAGACCAGATTCAATATATAGTGAACTCATTAATGAATTATATACATTTAAACAAGTAGTAGGTGTTAATGAATTAATAAACATTGGGTCGCAATTATCACCTCCGCAAACGTAAAAACCAGTTGCTGTATTTAGGGTAGAACCAGTCGCTGTTAAATAAGTATATAGATTACCTAACCCTATTTCAGGGAATAAAGTTGTGTCTTCATAAACTGATACTGTTGTACCTGATGAAGTGACTACATCAATGTTTAATGAAACATCTAAAGTTTCAAAAAAATTAATTGGTGAAGTACATCCACTACCTAATAAACCACCTAATTGGGTTTGTAATTCGTTAAGTTGTGTATATAAAGCAGTCAATTGTGTTTGACAATTTTCTTGCTGTATTTCCAACTCAGCAAGTTGATTCATTAAATCCGTCAATGTACCAAAAGGTGTGGTACAAGCATACACTAATTGTGGTTGTTGTGGTGTTGAATTTACGTTTACATCGTTTTGTGCTAACAATGTTTCAACATCAGAATTATTGTAAGAATTTGGGTCACCATTCAAAAAAGCTTGATAATTTGATGGACCTAAAATATTTTCCCAAGCAATTAAACCTTGTGGGTTTATAATACAATAAGTCAATGTTGTTGGACCATTAGGTGTTAACAATAATTTAGCTAGTGGTTCAACTGTATTAGATGTTGATTCTATTGGTGTTTTAGTGTCATTGATTATTTCTTTAGCACTAAAAGCTGTGTTTGTAAAACTAGTACTGTTAGTTGATGTGACTTTAACCTTATTAGTTTTAGTCACTAAACCTAAATCAGAAGGAACCTCATATTGAATTGAATAATCTGTGTTTTCTATTGAGTATTGCACTGAATTAAGTTCATTAGTGATTACTTCACAATTAATTAATTGTGCATCTATGAGTGATTGTACTGTTTCTATTTCATTTAACAAATTAGTATATGGTGACGGACCGTTAGGGTTTTGTGTCAACAATATAATATTATTAAGTGTTTCACATTTTATTTTAAAAAGATAATCGAATTCAACATTAAGTACACAGGTTTTATTTGGTTCAGTTGCAAATAAAACTGCTTCGTTACCATTAGGGTTTAAAGTTATTTTAAAAGCTGAGTTTATATCACATGAAGCATTAGAATCCCATTTACATTTTTGAGCATTACTATCCCAAATATATGTATCGCTCAACGCTAAACAACACTGTTCAGTTAATGTAACTGGTCCCAATACATTACCATTAGGCATATAAACAGATATAGTTCCGTCTTGGTTTTCGTTTAGAACACCATTATCAAGTATTGTTTGTAAAGTTAAACACTTAAGCATGTTAGCTTCTTATTTTATAAACTTTCACCGCTAGGTAAAATAATGTTATTTACTGTTATTGTCACATCACCTTCATTGAAGCAAGAAGCTTCATTATTTTTTCTTGCTAAATAGTGATTATAAATATAACTATTTAATCCAAGCGCCATATCATCAATACCTTGTTGAGTTAATTGACAACCAACACCGTATTGACCCGTATACGGGTCATATACATTAGGTACTGGTGTTGTATAATTTGGTAAACAATTGCAACCATCTGGGGTTACAATTGCTGATGAACCACCTTGCGTTATAAATTGCAAGTATTCGGTTTGAGGACCAGAATATATGTCTGATAGTGGTGGTAACATGATAGTTGACAAATCAACCATCCATCCACAAGCCATTATACATCCACAATTATTATTTGCATTACAACAAATATAACCACTATTCAACACAACATTTGATGTATTTTCATAATCTATATAAAATTGTGGTGTACCACCAATAGCTAAACAACATTCTTGAGGCACATAAGCTGTGTTGTTATGTATTGGTTCATTATTTGAATCTACAAACACATTTCCGTTTATATCGTATTGGTAAAAAGAAAATTCATATAAACCTAAATACGGAACATCAGTATAGTAATCCAATAGGTTAGAACATGTAAAACCAGTTTGTGGTACAATACGTTCAATACATAAACTCATAATTTTATCATCTTTAGCATCAACACAGCCACAATCATTATAAACAGTAACTGGATTTGGGTCTGGCTGTATTGTTGGAGTGAATATAACGCAATCTGTGAAATCAATATTATTTTGTGAAACTATTTGAACAGTATCGACTGTTGTTCCAGTATCAACATTAAAAGTACCAAAATCATAGTTGTTGTATAAATTAATATCGGTTGTGTTTGATGTTATTGTTGTTGCTGTGACTGCACTAAAATCAGGTATTAACCACCTAAATTGATTCATATACTTACTACCACCATCATATGGTCCAACATGTGGGTTATTACCATCTAAAATATCAATAGTTGAACCCGTACCACCAGTTTCTCTATACCATAAACCATTATTTTGGAAATACATGTTTTGAGTATTCGGTAAAGGTTTTGGGTAACCTTCAGAATCTATTGGATATTGAGAAATGTCATCATCTAATCCCTGTAATTGCAATATTTGTTTAAAAAAATCTACATTTATTGGTCCATTTGCTTTATAAATGTGTTCATTAAAAGTGATTAAACCTTCAGGGGTCCCAATAAATCTTAAAAAGAATTCTATCGTTTTTCTCGCACCTTTAGATTTCCAAATCCATGGTGAATTAAGTATTATTCGTCGCCATAATTCAATATCTGCTTCAACTGGTGTGTAACCAACTGATTGACCAGAGTAAGTTGATTGACTAGTGGTAACATAGTTAGCCAACAAATCATTTTCAAATACTGATGTGACCAATTCCCATCCTAAAATTCTCGCTAAATTTTTAAGATAAGCATCTGGAGTGTTATTTTGTTTATCATAAGACACAACATTTGCAAATTGAATACCTGTGATAAATTCATTTATTTTATCAAATTCAACACCATATATTTGAAGTGTTTTATTCATTTTACCACCAGAAGTATCTTCTTGTGAATCTGAAACATGTACTGGAGTTGTATCGAATGATGTTATTGATTCGGAAACTAAAAATCTATTCAATAATTTGCTTGAAAATAAATCATTAGAATTTGCTAAATCAAACAATCTTGTTGCGTAATTTACATAATCATCGGTATCAAAATCGATATTATAACCATCACTTACTGGCCATGTTAAAGTATCTGTAACATAAAGAATAACACCTGTTTCAGTTCTTGTTGGATATTTAAATGTTGCTGTGTATTTTGGTGTTATTTGTCTATTTAACAAATAAGCTTGAAAATTAGGTAATGAATTGAAAAAAGTTTCTTCGATTATTTTTTTTGGTTTTACGTGATACGTTGGGGTGAAACTAGTAAGCGATGAAAAAGGGTCTCCTTTTACACTTACATGAATGTAATTGTTTGTTGTATCAGTTGCAGCCGTAAAATTGATAATCGGATATTCAATATTGTTATAAAATATGACATATGAATCGAAATTCACTGTCATATTACGTAAATCATTCGTTTCACTAAATGTGTTAATAATAGTACCATTAGTTAAATAATTAATTCCATATCTATTTATGATAAGATCAGTATCAATTTTAAATGTTGCTATTTCATATAGGGTATCATATGTGTATTCAGTGAAAGTGACACCACTAACCAAATTACCTTGTATATCTGAATTTGTAGGTGTCACATAAAGTGAAGCTGGCCAATTTATGATTATATCTTCAAGTGCTACTCTAATGTATTCAGATAAAGAACCGAATAAAGCGTAATAATCTAAATTTGTTCTATCTAAATTTAAAAAAACACCAGCGTTATCAGATAATAAAGTTATGCTATCTGTTAATGAAACATTCAAATCATTTAAAGTTAAATAATTTGAAAACTTAGATATATTGTAGTATTTATCAAGCTTTGGGTCTAGGTTAGTGGTAATATTAAAACTACCCAATGTAAACAATGGAGTACCACCATTGCTGGCTAATTGAAAACCAACAATGTCTGGTGAAAAATTAGTATATTCTATATTTTCACCATATTGTATTTTTTTAGCGTAACCTGCTACCTTAATCTTGTTATTCATCGTTTATTAAACCGTAGTAATAGTTGTAAATGTTTTATCAAAATCAATCGATGTACGGAGTTCTCTAACATCAAACAATGGTTTGCCAGTAAATCTATCTTTGATCTCATATAAATCGTATTGTTTATAAATATCATTATTAAAGTTGTATATTGTGTAAATACCGTCTTCGATAGATTTTGTTTGATTCCCAAATAATGCAAATGCAAGTGTTTCAATATCATGTTCTACCATTTCAACCTCTAACATTAATGGGTTAACAAATGTATTTGTAATAATAACTTGTTGATTAGGTTGACCTATAAATGGCAATGCATTAGGTTTAACATTTGATGCTGAAGATGGTGTTACGGTGCAAAAAACAAGACTTGAATTATCATTAAAACGATATCTTATCGCTTTTTGGTTAGTATTTGTCAAATTTTGATTAACTGGTTCAGCTCTATTATTTGACGTAATAATTCGATAAAAATTATTTATTTTGGCGTCAGAAACATTACCTGTAGTGTTTAAATATTCTACTCGATAACCCACCAACCCATTGTTTTCGAATTTAGTTAAAAAATTTTCAGATATTGATGTTGTGTCAAAAATTAACCCTAATGTATCTGGAAATGCAGATAAAACACCAACATCAATTATTTTTGTTCTAATTTCAACAGGTTTTATTATTATGGTATAGATACCTTTTGTTGAAAAATTAGCAGCTGGTAATTTGAGCGTGTATAATCCTCCAAATAATTCAGTACCTACAACGCCAGATTGTGTTTTATTGGGGTTGTCTGTTTTTATTAAAACATCATTAGGGTTTAATTTTAATAAAGTGTTATTACCGATTTTATCTCTAGATGGAGTAAAATGATAAAAAATTTCAACATCATCTGGTGTGATATCCGCTGGTCTAACTATGCCGTATGTTCCAGTTGCCATTAGTTTATTTGTTATTCATCAATGCCAAAATCTTCAGCATTCTTATAATTATTGGTTTTTTATTAAATTTAAGGTGTTTAATGTAAAAGTACATTTTATTGTCTTACAATCTTATAAAAACCGTTACCATATCGTGTAAGCTCACCCAATGTTTTAATTTCAGATAATCTTAAATGTGGTTCAAAGACAGATGTTACACCTCTATCTATAAATACGTCATTTTTAACTTCTGATTTAGAAATTATACCAAATAAATACTCTTCTTTAAATAAAGCTGATAACGATGTATTAGTTTCGTTTTGACCCTCACCTATATAACTAACTATAGTTAATGGTATGGTAGTATTAATACCATTAATTAAAGTATTTTTGGTTTGACCAGTATAATCTTGATAATATAAACCATATATTTGACTATTGGTACCTATATTAGCGTCTACTATGGTATCAAAAACGTATTTTTTAGGTTCACCAAGTACTGTAACCCTACTAACACCACTTAAATTAATATTTTCATAGTTTTGATAAGTTGTTTTGACAATATCAAAACTAGGTATAAACATTTGTGTGGCATTATATGACATTAATTCACTAATTTTACTATCAGTAGTCCCAGTCAAAGACAAATAAAGGTAATTATAATAATCAGAAACCACTTTTGACGGTTCTCTAAGTGTTATTTTTTCGAAATTAGACGTTACACCAGTAAAATAAACCGTTGGAATAGTCATATATGACGATGTGATACCGCTTGATAGTAATTTATTGTTTAAAATTGTGTAATTAACTACACTAGGGTTTGTTGTATCAGCAGAAATAAAATCTAAATCACTGAAAACACCCATATCATCATAAGTTTGTGTTAAAAAAACATTGATGTAGAATGTATTCGCTGTTAATGTACCCCATGTAGCACTATTTGGTGATCTATCTATGCTATTTTCAAGTAATATTTTACGTTTAATGGTTTCCATTATAAAGCTAATATCTGATTTAATGTTATTGTTACGGTATTATATCCGTTATTTGTGGTATATGATACGTTATTAGTACCAGTTACACCAGTATTACCTTGATAGGTGTCATCTATTTTATAATAAAAACCATCGTTAGTTCTAGTTAATATATATCTAGTATATAATTCATGAACTAAATAATCTATGGGTTGAGGTGTTGATTTAACCATCATATTAATCGAAGACCCAGATTTAGCATTGTTAAAACTAGCTCTCATGTACAAATATTTGGATTCGCCAACGTTTAATTCGTCTTTATAACCGTATAAATGAAAACCTTCAGAAAACCCTCTATTGTTTACGATTGGGTTTTCTAGCACAAACATTATTGGTATTTGATCTGACGGTAAAACTTGACCTATGGAAATTGTGTCACTACCTGTTTGATACAGATCACTGGATTTAATTTGTGTAAATAAAGTTACATTAGATACTAAATTTTGTGTTAACGGATTATCCGAATCATAAAAATTAAGATTTAAAAATGAATTAATAAAACTATTTTTTTGAAACTTTATATCGTCATTTGTAAAACCAATACCACCAAATGTTGTTTGACCATTAAAATCTAATACATAAATTATTTTCTCAATAGGTAAACTATTTGAATCGATAGGTATATACCTTGTTTTTTCATAGTCAACAATTGGATTAATAGCTTTTTCTGTTTCAATATCGACAAAAACTCTATCAATAAGTTCTGATTGATCTACTGGATGAAAAGAAGTTTCCATTGGTAGAATTATATTACTACCAGAAGAACCTGAAAATACAGTATTTATATTTAGTTTAATTTTATTAGCAAACATTGTCTGATGTATTTACATCGTATTTATCTGTTATTAACTGACCTATAGGGTCGGCTGGGAAATTTGCATAGTATAAACCCCAAAAATCAAATGGGTCTTGTCTCTTCACATTAAAACAATAGTTATTATACATATAATGGCTTCCATTTATAAAAGGGTAATCTAAAATTTCTGAATTCGGTTGAATTGAGCCAATATCGATCAAATCTCTCCATAAATATCTACCATCTGAAAACGCTGTTGCGTAACTAGGTATATCAATTGTGTTAATGTTACCCTGTTCTATATAGGTTGAAAAATTTCTTATTTGTATTAAATGATGTGGTTTATAATAATAGCCTTCGTGTCTTGGTCCTAAATCTATTGTATATGTTTCACCATCTTCCACAACTTGGTACGTAACTGTTTGTGTATTATCCTCACGATTTAATGTATTAAATCTATAAAATACTTCAGCTAAAACTATTTCTTTAAGAATATTATCGTTGTATTCAACTAAATCACCGTAGAAATCAGTGTTTGAATTATTAAATGTTACGTTATTTTCTAGTGGAATGTGTGAAGTAAACGGTAAAGCATTATTAGAATTATGTATTCTATTTATTACTGGAATATCTTGTAAGAAAGTATTAAACTCGCTGGTTAATAATTTTGATAGCATTGGAGTTTCGATGCCTGATGATACATTAGAAAATAACCCATTACTATTAGTTTTAATGATTGTTAAAAAAAGTTCACTTAGTGGTCTACCTAGATTATCTGTTAAATTACTAACATCAATATCTTGATTGAATATGAATTGTGTTATATCATCGTTAAAAATATTTTCACTAAACCCTAGCTTATACGTTTCATAATCATATTGATTGATGATGTTTGTTGATTTTGTTTTTATTTTTCTAAACTTTCTAAAATAATATCTAGATTCTTTATCACCAATCATTTTAACCATTCTAGCGTTAGCTCCTACAAAACCTTGTGTTGGGTCTAAATCTAGTACAAAATAATATTGTTTGTAACTACCGTCATTTAACCCTGTTCTAACAACAATATGGTCTCCATCATAGTTTGTTGTGCCAGATAGTCTAACTACATCCCCTATGTTTAAATTATGTTGACAAGCTAAACCAAATGCCGTCATAGTTCTACCCCCAACTATTGCTGGTACCGATTCAATCATCATTAAACCACCTAAAACCATAGTGTGTCCGCTATCAATAGATGCAGGGTAAGTTATTGTTAACTCCCAATTATCAACTGCTGTTTCACCACCATGATACGGATTGTTATCTGGTAAAAATGAAAAACGTTGTCTACTAGGTTCCATATCATAAAATAAACAAAAACCAGCTTTTGCAACATCTGGGTCGAAATAACCAAACCAACCATCTTTTTCTTTCAAATATTTATCAATATTAGATGGGTATGATGGTGAATTAAATCTATAAAGATTTGTTCCAGTATCAAAAAAATTAAAGCCTTTCCATGTATATAGATCAGACATTTGTGTGTCAGAAATATTAAATAATGGATTACTAATTGTTGGATTAATAGTACCTACAATTCTATAATATGGTGATCGTTGTCTTTCAACATTAAACCGATCACCAACATTTACTACTTCATTTATGACATCTGATGGTAATAATTTATTAGTATTATCAAGATTAATGTTAACATACGTGTCGGTATTAACACTATTAACAGAAGTTTGATTATTTAATTTTTGGGTAATTTTTTCCATTATCCTGATACAGTTATTGAACAACCAACACTATCTGTTATTGTTCGTGTTGATATTGGTTGATTATCTATGTAATTATCATCGTTTATTGGTGAAATAATATAAGGCGCAAAACCACCATTTATATTAATTATGTGATTATATGGGTTAAATGAATTACCACTAGGGGTTGTCGTTATTGTTGCTGTTAATGTTTGTGTTGGTAGTTCGATCTCACTTTCACTAATGGTGATTTGATTACTATAACATTCGTAATCTGATGAATCACTTATAGATATTTTAATATTATTATTTAATAACGCATTTGGAACTTGTATTACCAATGGTGTTGAATTATCAATAAATGGTAATGAAATATTGTAAACAGCGCTATTGTCTAATTGGTATGTTATGTAAGCTGTACCACCTGGAGCAATGCCAGATAAAACATAAAACTTAACAAAATAATGAGTTGAAGAACACTGCATCGCTAATTCGGTTCCACTAGCTTTTTGAATTTCTAAATGTGGGTGAAGTGATGTTAATGTAGTGCTAGTTGAAATTGAATTACCTAAAAAGTCAACAACACTAATAGTGTATGTACCAATACCCAATCCCGTTATATTAGAACCATAATCATCTGTGTTAGGTCCTGTTACATGTATTGTATATGGCTCAACACCACCTGTTACCACTGAAGTTAATTCACCATCGGTTGATTCATAACATGTTGGTTGAACCTGTGTGATAGATAATGATAGTGGATATACACCAGACATAGTTAAATTCTCGGTTACACAACCATTCCCAGTTGTATCAGTTATTGTAACAATATAACCAGTTGGTTCTGGACCTAAATTATTAATAATTAATGGTAATGTTGTTATAGTACCAGTACTTGGTGAGCCAACTAGATTACCTAACGAATCTGTTATTTCAAAAGTATAAGGACCAACACCACCACCAACACTAGCAATAGTTATTTGACCATTATCACCGCTAGCACTTGTATCTGTTTGTGAAACATAAACATCACAAAATAGCGGTTGTTGACCAGTGATTGATACTGTTGTTGTTACTGGGTTACCTAGCGCATCTAATACAGTTATCACATATGTACCAACAGCTAATCCTGTCACCACTACTGTAGGTGGGGTAACACCTATCGTACCAGTTAACTCAAATCCTTGTCCATCAGTTATTGTGTATGTATAAGGACCAACACTACCTAAAATTGTAAACTCTATGATACCCTCATTTGTGTTTAAAATATCTGGCGTTACAGTTGTACTAATTAAAAACCTATTTTTAACAACTGGTGTACAAACACCTAGATATTTTCTTTTCAATAGATCAATAGCACTTTGATTTGGTACTAAACCAAAATAAGTGAAGAATGAATGGAATTTAGGTTGTGTATATGTATCCGTATTATATGTATAATATCCTCTAAAATCAATATATTGCTGACCATTTTGTATTGGTGAAGTAAAGTCGTATTCGCCAATATTTGGTAAATTAAATGCTGTATTTATTACAGCATTATCATACACTGATACATTGTTGAAAATAACGTTTGGTCCTGTGGTGCCTGAATTTAATTTAACAAAAATATCTCTAACGTCAGTCCCAACTTCTGTTATATCATTACTACCAATTATGCCGTCTGGTGGGATACCATCGTCACTAGTCGCATCAAGATCAACAAAAACTTCACAAGCGTGTCTAATATTTAATGCTTGTTGTGCATTAACATGAAGACCACTACAATTAATCTTGAAAAATAAACCATCTGCTTGATCGTTTAACGAAACAATACCACTTTCTTCTATAATTGTTCCATCATCATTAAATTCTGGGACAATTGGGGGGATTTGATATGAACTTGGTCTAAAATATTGCGCTATTTTAGGTAAACCTTGCCAATCACAATCAAAAATTGAACCCAAACAAATTATTTCGGTTGCAAATAATTTGGCCTGTGCATTATGTTGAGTTGCAGCATAATATAAATGATCATCTAATTTTTTTACAACACCCTCTCTAACGACACCTGTATTAACAACAACGTCTTGCGAATTAGCGTTACCAAATTCTGGTAACATTACATCTACCAATAATTGATTGTTACAATCACTATCAGATGAAAAATCAAAATCTTGACAATCATAGTCACAATATTTATCTTTACCATTTCTTTTAGCTTTATATTTAAGCAAGAATGAATATAAGGTTCCATTAATCCAATCATTATAAAAATCAAATTCGTACATATTCAATTCTGTCGCTAATTGAAATGCAAAACAATCATCTAACCCAACTGAATCAAATGGGGCACAATTTCCCTGACAATAAAAATTAGGGGTTGGGTCTGTTGCGTCTAAACTTAAACCACCATCTATGATATTTTGTGAACTACAACCAGGGGCAAAATACACATCACTACCCAATGGACACTCTATCGTTATACAAGGTCGATACTCTATCGGGTCGATATTATCGATGTTAACAAATGGTAATGTATTTACTGCATCAATAACTGCGTTAAGAACGCTAATAACAACATTTATAGCTTGAATTACTCTATTTATAATAGGTAAAATAACCGAATTAAGTAGTGCGATTACAAAAATAAAGAATTTTAATAATAAACACACAATAAAAAATAGTGGGTTAGTTCTAGTGTTCACTCTATTGTATGGGAATGGTGTGTTTTGACCAGCACATTCATCAACATTTTTAATACCAATAAAATTTCTAGTCCTACCTCTACTTGGTAAAACACCACCTATTGGTGTCGTTGATTCGGCAACAGTGCTAACAATTCCTGGGGTGTTGATTTTAACCTTCTGATATCTTGAAATGAAATTACTTACCGTATAAATTTTATTCCAGAACATATCTCTGAAACTAGTTTCTTGTGTATTCTCATCGAATGAATAGTCAATTTGTGAATCGGTTTGTGGGTTATTTGGTACCAAAAATTTAGCTCTAGTTCTAAGTCTAGCGTTGTCACCAGTTTCATCCATACCAATTCTAAATCTAGTTCTAGCTCTAGTTGGCACACCTTTATCTGTTCCATTATACGGAATCAATGTACCGTCTTCAGATGTGACTACGTAATCCAGATTCATAGGTATTTGAAAAGCCCACACTCCGTTTTCATCTATTAATTGACCACCTTCTACATAAAATAATTCTGTCTCACCTTCAAATGTTTTTCTAAGGATTTCTACTGTCCCGTTACCTGTTACTTGTTGACAAAATTCACCCATACCTTGTCTTGGGGCACAATTTTTGTTTATACTGTCTTTATCTTGGTCACCAAAAATACTACCAGTAAAAATAGCTGTTGGTGTTAAATTATAATTTAAATCAACATCGATTCTTGAAATCCCTACTTGACAAGATTCTAAATCACCCCAAAATGGTTGTACATTCACACCAACGTTGGCAGTTTTAATTTGTGGTAATTTATCTAAATTTTTACCACCAGAAAATTTGGTTGATGAATCAAAAAGTTTTTCTGGTGCTCCTTGACTGACTAAATCATAAGGTCGTTGTGAAAAAGTACCAATATCTGACATATCCACATCAACATGTACTGTATGTGTACCTACTGGTACACCGAAAATCATGAAATCTCCAGCAAAGTTTGTGGTTGTTGTAAATTTATAATACTTACAATAAACATCTGACATGATCTCATTATCTAATATCTCCCTTTTATTGGGGAAGGTGCCGACTGGGGTAAAACAAGGGTTGTTTGATTCAGATTCTTTAGGTAATAAGTTATAACGAATCCCCTCATCATCTTTATCAGTAACTAATTCATAAGGATATAAACCAGAAATAAGTGGATTTTCTTTATCAACATCATCTATAGGTATAAACACACTAACTTTAGCGTTTGGTATACCAAACCCACCATTCACTATAACTCTACCTACTACTACACCATAATCTGAACAAAATCTTCGATAAGCATCTTCTTGAGATATTTTTAAAGACAAAATTTCGATAAAATCGAAATCCTGTTCAAGTTTTACCTTAAGGTATTTATCATTACCATTTGGTGTGGTTCTAATTCTTATATTATTTGACATTTTACTTTTTGTATTGTTCGCTTATATCTTCAACATCCATCATTACTAATTCATCGTACTCATCATCGTCATCGGTTACATTTATTTCTGTTTTACCTTTGGTTATTGCTAATAAAGCATTTTTAATATCAATATTTTTATTTAAAACAATCATTTTAAACGCTGCCCAAATAAAATATATAGTTATAAATGGTACCAATAACAAAAAGAATAAGAATGTTAATGATCTAAACACCCCGTTAATAAAACTACCATTCTTTTTCGATGTTTCATTTAAAATTTCATCTGCTGATGGTCCATTTTTACACCCACAATCTTTACTGTTATTGATTTTTGTTGTGTTTTTTTCTTTTGTATAAACTTTTTTCATAATTTTTTCTTTAAATATACTACCTATAACTTCGTAAGGGAATACTAACCATTTGCCTATTGTAATTAATTATTTTATCCTAACACGAATATCTGTATTAGGATTTTTAATTTCAAACATACTCACTGGTTCACCATACAATGTATAGTCTAAAGAAATATCTACTTGTCTAGTTGTAGGGTCTAAATACGGTTGTGAAATCTCATTTAAGCTATACCCACCACCTACTTTATTATAAACTCGTAAGTCAATCACATTTAAAACACCACCTACGTTGTTAATTTGTTCAACCAAATTAGATAAATAAATATTTTCACCCATTTGATAATTGTTTATATCTAAAAATGCTTGTACAGCATTAATAACTTGTGCGGCAATTTGTGATTGCGGAACTTTTTTATCAACATATAAATCTACATCAATACCCAAATTAATTATTTTACCATTTGTCACATAAACGTAATCATTTAACATTCTAAAATCAGCAAGGTAATTAGAAATATTAGTTCTCATAGTACTGGTTGATGTGTTATCGAGCTTACCATTAGCGTCTAGTCCTAAAATATAGACTTTAATTTTGTTTTGTTCTTCATAAACACCAGTTCTAAATGGAACGCCAAATTCTCCTGGCATTAATGCTATTCTCGATTGGTAATCTTTTATTGTTACACAACGATTTTGGGCTGCAAAATTATATCTAACCAAATTTCTAAGCTCTTCAATACTAGGTTCATCTCTACCACCTAAAGCTGGTAAAGGATTATTCACAGTAAGTGAGGCTCTAACTGCGTTATTCATAGCTGGATTAGGTCCATTAAGTGATATTTGCAAAGTACCTAAATTGGTTAATACATTAGGACCTAAGTTAGATTCGGAACCACCACCTACTCTATATTTAATAAACATAGTTGTATTGGCAGTTGGGGTTTCACCTAATGACATATTATTTATAAAGTCACCTATTTGTGAAACAAGAGCTGGATTAACGTTAAAATCTGATAAACTACTAACATCTTGACTACCTCCACCAAAAATAATTTTAGTAAAACCTAAATCTGTATATTCTTTGATAAACTTTTTGGTAGTTTTTATCCATTTACCAGCTTTAACACCAGCATTATCCGACAAAGTTGAATTATCTGGAATAAATATATCACTTTCAGCCAACGCATCCATTTCATACCATTTGATTTGTTGATCAAGAAATTGAGATGGTGAGGGGATTTTATTATAGTTAATACCTGGCAAAGCAATTACTGACTGTATTGATATTACGTTATCTTCGGGTAATACGATTTCCAAAAACGGTCTAACATCATTTGATGTTATAACACGTTGGAAAATCTTAGTATAACCATTTACGACTATTTCTCTTTTAGTTATAGTGTAATTGACTAAAATATTATTTGCATCAAAATTTGGTATAACCAATCGATTAGGTATACCACCAATTGTAAATGGGTCACTAAAATCAATATCATTTGATGTTTCAAAAATCTTACCAGCACCAGAAACTTGTGAACCAGCCTTAATAATGGGACAATAAGAAATATCAAAGCTATCACCAAATGGGGGTACTGTAACTGAAAAATCAACAATAGTTACACTTGGATGTTTACCTGGAATTTTTAACCCAAAAGTTCTCGCCATTGACAGAATTGAACTTCTTTGTTGGGCGTAGTCAATTTGTGTCTCTTGGAACATTCTATCAGTGTTAAATGATAACATATCACCTACTGCGGCATTTAATTCTAATAACATCATACCAACAGATGCATCGTTAAAATCATTGAAAATGTCTGGATAATATTTTTTGACCATATTGATTAAGTCTGTTCTTATATCCGCAAAGTTACGTGAAGTATAATTTATACCTTGATTCGCCATATTAAATATTAATAATTACAAAATCGGATGTTGTGAAAACATCGTCAGTTATTTGGTAGTCTATTCGCACCACAGCAGCATAATCGTTTTCTGTTGACTGGGTAACGCTGACTTCATTTATTACCAATTTTGGTAAATATTTTTTAACCGTAGTGGTTATCTCTGTTTTTATTTTTTCTAGAGTGTATCCATCATTTGGTTCAAAAATATACCTTAATAAATTAGTACCAAAATCTGGGTTGTACAAACGCTGACCTTTAATTGTTAAAATAAGGTGCATTAAATCAGCTTTAATCGCTGAGTTATCATCAGCGTTCAAATCAAGGAAAAAACCCTTGTGACTATCCTTAAATGGATAATTTATATTTATGTACTTACCTTTCGCCATAGTTTTAGTATAAATATAATACTAAAACATTTTTATAAGTAAATAACCAAATAAAAAAGGGTCTAAAAAGACCCTTTTTTAAAATTTTCTATTTGTTTATGTTGAACAACCAAAGCATTCGAACTGACTATCTTTTGGTTTTTGTGGTAAAACCTCAGCAGTTATTTGTGAACTTGCTAATTTAGCATTAGCTTTTAATTGAGATTTTGTTCTAGTATAATAAGCACCAGTTTTAAGACCACCTTTCCATGCATACATTAAGGCACTCGCAATTCTAGAATATTTAGCGTCTAAATAATAAACATTTAATGATTGAGATTGATCAACATACTTATTACGAATGATCGACAATTCTAATAACGTTTTTTGTGGGATTTCATAGACATCTTTATATCTAAATCTAATGTCTTCAGGTATTTCAATAATGTTTTGGATGCTACCTTGGTTTTTGATTATTTTATCAATCATTTCGTTATCCCAAAGTTCAAGTTCCAATAATTCATTCACCAAATATTTATTCACCACCAAGAATTCACCTTGGCCAACTCTTCTTGTAAATACATTAGATGAAACTGGTTCAAATGATTCGAAAACACTTAATAATATAGCCGATGATGCTGTTGGCATTAATCCTAAAAATAAACTATTATATAAAGGTATTGGTTCACCTTCTGGTTTTGGTGACCAACCTTCGATATATGTTTCACCCCTAGAATAACGACTACCTTCCCATGATGGGTAGTTTTCACCTTTTTCCTCAGCAATTTTCATTGATTCTTCTAAAGCTGCTTTGTACATGGTTTCAAAAATATCGTTATTCCATTTTTTAGCATCTTCTGATTCGAATGATATCTTTTTCTTAGCGAAGAAATCAGCAAGTCCAGCAACACCGATAGCTAACGCTCTTTGATCAACACCAGCCGCTTCACTCCATTCATCACTCCATTTATTTTTATCAATAACTTGATTTAAACCTCTAACCAACACCCTAACTGATTTGTCGATTGATTTTAAACCGCCATGTTCGGCAAGATTTATTGACCCTAAAGTACATTGTGGAGTATATCTAGGTTTTGACGCTTGAAAAACTTCAATACATAAATTTGATTGTGTAATTAAACCTATGTTATCTTGCATGTTTCGTTTATTAGCGTTATCTTTAAACATGACATAAGGTCTACCACTTTCCACTTGTGATTTAATAATTGAATCGAGGATTTTTTTGGCGTCAACTTGTGTACCCAAACCTAATTCAACTGCTTTTTCATATTCAGCATTAAATTTGTCACCCCAAAGTAAATGTAATGGTGTTAAACCAGCTTTCTTAATATCATTAGGACAGAATGTATACCACGGTTCGTTATTTTCAAGCTTATGCATAAATAAATCATTAATTATAACAGCAGTAAATAAATCACGTGTTCTTAATTGTTCATCACCAATTGGAAGGGTTAGTTCTAAAAAATCAAAGATATCTTTATGCCAAACTGACAAATATAAAGCACAACTACCAGAACGAGAACCTTGTTTATAAAACCTCATTTTTGATTGTACCATATCAGCAAGTCTAACAACACCACCAGCATTACCTTGGAAAGACTCTACGATACTTTCTTTACTTCTAAGTGGGTCAATTAATAATCCAATACCAGACCCTTCTTTTGAGGCTGATGATATTTTTGTTAATGTATTTTCAATACCCTCAAAAGAATCATCTTCTAAATGTGTTAAATTACATGAAATCATACCACCTCTTTTTTCAACACCAGCATTTGTATAAATTGGTGTTGCGAAGTTAATGTGTTTATTAGTTAATTCTTTAATAAGTTCTTTTTTACTTTTTTCATCTTCACCATGTAAATGTGTCGCTACCCGTTCATACATACATGAAGGTAATTCAACTGGGGTTTTATTATTATCCCTTTTTGAATACTTCTGTAAAAACGTTGTTGCAGCAAAAAAATCGTATGTCATATCAACTGGTTGTAATTCTTTACCAATTAATTTTGATTGACGACTTAAAAGAATACGACCCCCTAGTAATGAATAATCTGGGTGGTGAATAATTTTATCAGCAGCTTTAAACGCTATTAATTCATCAATTTCAGTGGTTGTTATGTTATCACTAATTAAAGGTATTACCTCTTGAAAGAGTGAATCGCAATCAACTTTAAGTCCTGTAGCTTGAGTTTTAATTCTACTCAAGATTTTATTAGGCATAAAAGCCTGTGTTGTTTTGTCCCTTTTTAATATTCTCATAATTAATTTAGATTAAAAATCGTCATCAAATACACCATCCATTGTTTTTGGGATTTCAACTCTAGTGTATTCTCCAACTCTATTTTCAAAAAAGTTATTTTTTGCACTCAACCCAATGCGAGACATATAGTCAAGCGGGTTGTTAGTTTTAAACTCTGGCTCACAACCAAAGTCAGTTAAAACAATATCAGTCACAAATTTGACATATTTTATCATGTCTTCTTTAGTCAGCCCTTGTAGACCATCAGGCATGCTTTCTTCAATGAAAACTTTTTCAACTTCATAACAACCTAAAACAATCTTTCTAATCTCTTCTTTCGATAACTTATACTCATCTTTCAAATAATTTTTATAAAGATTTAAAGCAAATTCATAATGTGCTGTTTCATCTCTTAAAATTAATTCATTCATACTAGCCAAACCTGGCATTTTATTTCTGCTTCTAAACCAAAAAACACCAGCAAAAACTGAACTAAATGATATACCTTCAACACAGGCAAACGCTAACAATCTTTGTGGAAAAGATGGATGTTGTATCCAATTTTCAGCCCATGATGCTTTTTTAGATACCGCTTCATTAGTTTCCATAGAATCAAATAATTCTTCTCGTTCATTGATATCCTTGATAAATGTTTCAATAAGTAACGAATAACCATTAGCGTGAACTTGTTCTATAAAAGTTTGGTGACCATAAAAATATTGGGCTTCCAATATTTCTACTTCTCTTAAAAAATTAGTTGCTAAATTGTCAATAACAAGACCATCAGATATTGCGAAAAAACCTAAAATATTTTTCAAATATACTTTTTCATTATCTTTAAGTTCATCATACTTATCTTTATCCAATGGTGTTTCTTCCGCAACCCAAGTTTGTTTTTCAGCCTCTTTATATCGTTGCCACAAATCTGGATGTAAAATCGGAAAAATAGAATACCTTTTTTTTAATGTGTTATCTTTTAAATACATTTCTTTCTTTTTTTTTTTATTGATTGGTTGTGTTGTTTTGAGTCGCACCACTCATAACATTTTTTCTAGCACTTAGTGCTTCAAGAGCACTAATTACTCTGTTTTGATTTGAAAGTTCTTCAGAAACTCTCATTTCACTTCTTGTTTTAGGGCCCTTACTTAATCCCATATCAATTTGAATACGTGCATTATCAAATGTGATATTTTCAAATACGATACCGTCTTTACCAAAACGCGATTTAAGGATTGCCATTGTTGCAGTTCCCTCTTCTTTTTGGTCCATTGTTTTAGCGATAGAAACAATAAAGTGGCCAATTTGCCCTTTTTTAATTGAACCACCCATTTGGTCAGCTTCTACTACATTTGCTTTAATCGAACTACGGTTACCTTGAACTGCTGTCCACCCTGCCATATCTAATTCTGCTAACATGGTTTCAAATTGACGCATAACGCTACCTTCACCAACATTAACATCATCATAATTTCTTGATGGTTGTACACAGTCAATATAGTCAATAAGAACGATATCTGGTCTAAAGCCTTCAGCTATTTTTTTGCGAATGTATTGACGTATAATTGGAATTGTTGTTCCATCAGAAGGGAATTTTTTAAGTTTAATCATTCCCTTACCTTCTTTAGATGCTATCATTTTTTCTCGATAAACATTTTTTACTACCTCTGCATTCATAGCCAAATCATTCAATGCTATACCTGTCCAACAAGACAAATGTTTACGTTGAATAACTTTAGGATTATCTTCGAAAAAGATTTGTAACACCTTATAACCGTCATTCATAGCGGTGTTTGCTATTTTGGTTATCATAGTTGTTTTACCCACACCAAATGGCGCTAATATAACAGCTAATTCACCTTTTGACAAACCACCATCCATATATTCATCTAAACCATTAATACCAGTTCTAATTGGTCTTCTGAAATCTTCTAATAAAACTTCATCAATCTTATCAAAAATATCCATACCATCATCTCTAGTATCACCATATTCTAATGCTTTTCTAAGGATAGCCTCACATTGATCATAGTCTTCTAAATTACCTTTATCGATAATTTTACTGATCTCGTTAATTGATTTTTTTAGTTCTTGTTGTTTACAAAACTTCATCGCAATTTCTTGAACTTTAGTTGAATCATGTAAACTAGCCTCTCTAATATGTTGAAGTTGTTTGATGACCATGCGTCTTTGTAGTTCATCATTAACATCTTCCAATAAACGAAATTCAATACTTCCTATGTCTGGAACGATATCGTCTTTTTCTTTAGCATCTTTTAAAACAGCCGCAATTACTTTTAGGTATGGGTCGCTAAAATAATTTGGATTAAGTATATCTATTATAGAATTTGCAAACCTTGAATCAGTTAATATTTGAGCCATCAATCTTAGTTGATAATCAAAACCTAAATACTGTAAATTATCTTTATTAATTTTATTGGTTGCCATTAAAACTTTTCCTTAAACTAGTGTTTATAAATATAACAAAGTGGGTTATGAGACCCACTTTGTTGATATTTTTTTTATGCACCGAAATAGTGTCTAATTTCGGCGATTATTGTAGGGATAATTTCTTTAATGTCCACCGCATACCTAACTTTTGGTGGGAAATAATTACCAGAAAACATTGATTTTGCCACTGTTTTCTTATCAATTCTAATTTCAAACTGAAAATCATCGATTTTTTCAAAAAGGTTTTTAGCTACAGATTCCTGTGTTGTCGCGTATGGGTTATAATTGGCCCACGTAAAATCTTTAGAACGCTCTTTTAAAAAGTTTGGAATGATACCCATGGCACCATATTGACCATTATTCATCCCAGTTAAATTATCCATTAATTCTTTAATATGTTTACCACCATTTTTGTTCGATTCGTCAAAATCTTTGATGTTAAAATATCTTTGACAGATAATATGGTTATTAATGTATAGAAGAAACTCAAATCGTTGTTCTTCAATTTTTTTACCGTCAAACGGCTTTTGGACATTTGTAGTTGTCATTGTTTGTTATTTAAAAGGTTAATATTTTTCTCTCTTTGGATTAATTTTTTAAATGGGTCTAAAAAATCTTTATATCTTTCATCACCCAAAGCTTTATCTAATCCATCCATCTCCATGTACATAAAAACAGTTTTAAGGTCTCGCTCAGGAGTATCTAACGTACCTTCTTTTAGCTGTTCTATCTCTCTTATTCCTTTTTCAGTCATCATTGGATGACTCAAATTAACCAATAACTCGTTGATTTCATATATTTGTTCTTTTTGAACACCATCTGTTACTGCGTTTATGATGTTATCTAGAACCTTAAGAGGTTTTTTTCGTTCTGCTAATCTTTGTGTTTGAAGTCGTTTAGCTTCGTCAATAATTTCGTTTAAAGTTGTTTGTCGTTGTTTAAGCATCGGAAAATTACTAATAAGAGTTTCTTCACCTAACCCTTTTATTCCTTTGATGCTATCTGAACTATCACCCACCATAGTTTTAACCAATACAGCGTTTGATTGATGATAACAAAAATACGAAGAATAATTCGTTAGTGCAACATATTCTTTTAAATCTATAAAATAAATTCTTATTTCATTGGATATCAATTGTAAAAAATCTCTATCAGTTGATGCTATTGTAATGTGTTCATTTTCCGCTTTATTATGACAATAATATGCTATGAAGTCATCGCTTTCAATAACATCATCCATTAATTGTCTAACATAAAGTTCATTAAGATATTCCCAAACTCTTTTTCGCTGGTATAATTCATTTTGATCAATTGGTTGGGTGCCGTTTTCATAATCTTTACCACGAGCACTTTTATATGGTTTATAGATGTCATATCTAAGTTTACCACTAAAATTACCGTCCCAAAAAACATAGACTTGATGATACAAATCATCAGTAAGCAACTTCCTAAGAAGTGTCATGAATGCGTAAACACCACCTATGTGTTTACCCTCACTATTGTACATATTTTTGGATGCGAAATACCCTACTTTAAATAGGGCATTTCCGTCAACCAAAAGTGTATTTATTTTTGTTTGTCTTTTTTCACCATTACGTGGTGGTCGTCTGTTCATAATTGAACGTATAAAAATTAAATTGTATATCAGGCCATCATGTCTTCTCGGCTGAAATCTTGAGCTTCTTTCTCAATTTTAAAATCATCTAGAGTTGTGTTCAAGGCTCGTTTAATAAAATCTTTATGTTTTTCTTTGTAATCATTGATTTTATCTGGGTTCCAATAACCATGTGGTGTTGATGCGATCTCGCCTTTTTGTTCAATACCATTAACTTGGTTTTTTTCACATCTAATACGTGTTTGCACACCAAACTGGAAATCTTCACCATTAAGTGTTGCTTTAAGTTTTTCAGTACTATGTGTTAAGATACCACCAAAGTGAATAATCAATCTTGGTGAATAGAAGAAAGCCTCACCACCTTTGTGCTTAATAACTTTGTTTTCATTATCTAACCAAATTTGTTGAACAACAGCGAATGTTGCAGTGTATTCACTATCAGCTCTTCTTGAAGCAGGTATTCTAAAGTTAATAAGTGATTTAAAACAAGTACTTAAAGCACCTGCTGTCCATTGGTTATTTGTAGTTTTTGATGTAGCCCCTTTGAAGCAGTTCAATGAACCAACCGAATCCCAAAAGAATGCTACATTCCTAGGTAAACGACCTTCTTGTTGAGCATCTAAAATTGTGTGCATATGGTAAGACACATCTTCAACAACTGGTTCATAACGAAGTGGTTTTGTACCCATTTTACTATGTTGGTGATCATAATTTGCATACATTCTTAACAAGTCTTGACCCTGAATAAAAATAAAATCGCCTTTATAATTAATTTCACCTGTTTCTTCATCAACAACTTCTTCAAATTTAATACCTATATTTTTTGCGTGTTCCCAATTCCAGTTATTTTCAGTTTCATAAATAATTGGGAGAATACCAATTTTTTGACAACCAGCGACTGCTTCATAAATCGCTGTTGATTTACCCGTGTTAGAATAACCTCTAAATGAAGTGAAATAACCAATTGGAATACCTGGAATTTTTAGTGCCTCATGAAAACCATCTGAGAATGGTATCCAAGATAATTCTTTTTCTGAAACGTTAAAATCTAAGCCTTCTTTTTCTTTAAAAGAGTCTAAATCAAACTCTTTTTTACCAATAGGTTGTTTAGGTGGTTTTTTTGCCATCTGTTTATTATTGTATAAAATATTTGTTATTTAGAACAAGAGGAAGCAATTTCTCACTTCCTCTTATTTTAATGAAACTGCTACAAATGTAGAAATTAAAATGGGAGATCATCCTCTTCTTCAGCGGCAGAAACTTCGGTTACTGTTGTTGGTTCAGATGCCGCTTGCATGTTTGCTTTAACTGTTTCAACACCCAAAGTCAATTCTGAATCTAAGGTTTGTTTTTCAGTTTCAACTGCATCGATCATTTTTTTATCAACAAAACATTTGTTTTCCTTGTCCCAAACTGGGGTACCACCTTTAACAATGATTGCTAAATAGTCATAAGAACGTACTGAATAAACATCTTCCCAAGTTCTTTTATCACTTAACCAAAGAGCCATTTTTTCAGCATCTTCTGAAAGAGGGGTTGGGTCTAATGTTGCGATACCAGAAACAACTGGAACATTGTTTTGGTTACGATTAATCGTAAGCATAATATCACGACCAGTTTCTGCATGAGTAATGTCTTTTCTTAAAGCATTAATAACAGCATAAATTTTATCGTAAATACCTTCAGAGCGAGAGTCATGGTTGAATCTCCAGAATTTAACACCATCGTCTTCGTTAGCACGGTCGATAACTTTAACCACATACATAAGACGTGCTTTGTAATTACCAGCTAATTTTTTGTCTTCAGCATTACCAGTAGAAAGAAGAGCTTCACGTGCTTCACAGAAAGGACATGGTTCGTCTTTTTCTTCTTTTAAACAAGCGAAAGTTTTGTATTCGCCATCAATCTGAATTTTATGTGCGTAAATTTCAACAAAGGGACTACCGCTTTCAACTGGTAAAATTCTAATTGTTTTTGTTGCAGACTTAACACCATCTGGTATGTAAGTGTTGAAATAGTTTTTAAGGTCATAAACCTTTTCTGGTTTTTTTTCGTACTTTGGTTTTGCATTAGCCTCGTACTGCTCAAGCATTGCTGCTAAAGCGTTTTTTTGTTCACTCATTTTTAAAAATATATATGTTTGTTTGTTATTTACAACATTTTTCGTAATACTAATATACGAAATTTTTTGATAAAAGTCAAGTGATTTCACAGACTTTTTTCGGGCTTTTTCAACCAGACTTTTTGCAAATATACTAACTATTTTTCAATCATACAAGTGATTGGTAAAAATAAAAAAGGGCCTCTAAAGGCCCTTTTTTAATAATCTGTTTCTATGTATCCATCTATATCTTCTTCATCGTACATGTCTGGTGTTACTTTAAAAGAATCTTTTGCGGAGAATTCGTTATAAGAATTATCTACATCATCCCTTGTTAATGTATATTCTTTTGGGGGAGTGTTTTTTTCATTATGCATAACATCATAAGCACCTTCTTTATCCGCCCAATAATCTGATAATTTTTGATTAAATGGGTAAGAATCCAAAGACCTCATTTCTAACTTTTCAACAGGGGTTGGGTTTCTTTTTATGATTTCATTTTCCAAATCTTCAATTTTATTAGTGATGTTAGTCATGTTAGCAACTCTAGCTTCTAAATCACTTAATTTTTGTAAAAGCAATTCACTATTTCTACTAGCAATATCAGCTGATTGTTTTGCAGCATCAGAACCTTGAACTAAATCAGTCACATCTAACTCCACTGCGTTAGAATCATCCATATCTGGTGATGTATCCATAGAGGTGTCATTACTATCTGGAGCTGGAGGTGTTGCATTACTATCTGGAGCTGGAGGTGTTGCATTTGCATCTGGGGCTGGTTGAGAACCTGTTTGATCGGTAGGTTCATTGTCTACACCCAAATCCGCAGCTACATTATCAGCTGCTGCATCAATATTAGCATCATCTTGCCCTAAATTATCGTTAGGGTTTTCATCAGCTTCTTCCAAATCTTTACCTAATAAAAGTTCTTTACCGCCATCTTCTGAATAAGTAACAGGTTCTTTTTTCTCAGTATAGAAATCATACTCAGATAAAAGTCTAAACCTATTTTGTTCTTCTTTAAGTAATTCTGGGTTAAACTTCTTTTTCATTATATCAATAATTGTCTACCATCTTCTGTGATTATTTTTTTGTTGATACGTTCAACTAGGCTTTTATCTCCTTTTATTACACAAACACCACTAGAACAATCCATTTCTTGATTTTCTAACATAGAGTCCAAAGCCTTATTAAGGTCTTCAGTGTTTTTTGGTGAATTTTGAGCATTCATAATTGTAAAAATTAAAAATAACGTTATTTTAGTATAAATATCTGGAAATCACTAAAAAATTCGTTCTACATCAGAAATAGATAAGTCTTTACCATTTAATAAGATAATTTTATTTTCATAATTTTGCCAGTCAATCTTCACTAATTTGTAATCAAAATTACCTTTATCAAAATTTGTTGTTGTTTCAATTAATTTGTTTAATGCATTTATTGTATAAAGAGTACTACCCTTTTTATGTATGGGTATCGCATTAGGAAATTTTTCTTTTAAATTTATTCGGTTATCATCTTTGATTGTGAATTTAAAAGTAACTATTACTTTTGACTCATCTCCCAAATTTTTATAACCAAATACTTTTCCTCTTTCTATATTAAATTTACTTTCTAAATAACCTAAAAACCATTCTAACCTCTCAGGAAATATGAACGAGGCTAATAACATTGTTTTCTCCATTTCTTATCGAATATAATATCGGGATATATTTCAATTTATTATTCAAAATTGAAATTGATTTTTTATATTCTATAAGTATATCGGAACCTTCTAAAAACACCGTAGATATTGACTTAATTTTTTGTTTTATTTTATCACCGTTAACACCCATGAATGATAAAACCTTAAAGTTAACTCCAAAAATATAATCATCACCGTAGATATATGCCATATCATCGATTAAAAACGTTATTTTGTTTTTAGTTGATAAAATTTTTCTAATGATTTTTCTAAAAGTTTTGCCACGATAATTTATTGGGTCTACATATAGATAAATCGCTTTATCAACATATAAGTGATAAGCTTTATTGATAAACCAACGTAGCGTTTCTTCGAAATCATCTCGTTTTTCAGTTCTTTTAAATGACCAGTACTTATTACCACCCAAACACCTATTACTTATGTCAAAGTTAGGGAAGTGTTTATCAACATAGTCAAACCCAACGTATAATGTTGGTATTCCGTCGATTAAGTCAGTTTCAGATTTAACAATGTTAAACTCTTCAGGTGCTTCGATTTTATGTGTTGTAAGTATGTTGGCGATCTTCATACACAAATATACTAATTTTTCACATAAAAAACAAGTTAGGTGATGTTTCTTTCTATGTTATAAGATGTCCAATCAGGTGGTAATGGAGGTGTTTTATCAATAAGTTTTTTACCAGCATATCTCCAGAAGAATGAATTATTTTGAACTATTGGTTCTCGTTGGACAACACCAATAGCATCAACTGAAGTTGGATTATCAGCTAAAAACTCAGTTCTTGTTTGTACAAAATTTCTAGCCAATTCTTGATTAGTTGTGTTATTCAACGCATTTATTGTGTTTTGTAATTCTGTCTTTGTTTTTTCAATCGTCCAATTTTTTGAATACATAACCGCTTTGATAGCTGTCGAACTATCGTTAATAGCTACCCAATCCACTCTATTTGCGAAAGTTGGTTGATATTGTTTGTTTGCCACAACTATTTCTTTGATTGTTTTACCATAGGGCTGCCCTGGAGTGGCTAACCTATTATAAATAGATTGTGCCACGTCAGCTCTAGCTTGTGGTACACCAGCTTCAAGCGTACAAATTGCAATAAGTGCCCAATAATCTGCTGAATCACCGTAAATGATTTTTTCGTTAGCTGGTGGTACTACTTTATTTTTATAAGTACAATAAGCATTTAATGGTAAGTATGGTATCGAAAAAACTGGTTGTAAATTAGTAAATGAAGTGCTAGTTTGGTTAGCTTCACCTATTCTCAATTCATAGTGTAGGTGAGCACCAGTTGAGTGTCCAGCTGTATCATATTTTTTATTGAAAAAATCAAGATAGCTCTTTTTAGGTGCTCCACCACTTTTACCAATAATAGTACCTTTTGATACTGTAATATTAGGGTTATAACCGTTAAGAATTTCATTAATGTCATTTTGTGATAAATCTGAAAGGTTTTTACCAAATACATTCTTATCTAATTCTGACATGTGACCATAAACTGATTTATATGTTTTACCATCAATTGTACCGTGATTAACAACAGCATAAAGACCGTAACCTTTAGCATCATATTTCAACCATTCAATTTTACCAGTATAAATAGATTTTAAATTAGTACCAGATGTTATAGCAAAGTCAACACCTTTATGTGTTTTAATGGTACCATCTAGATTTCTAACTCCAGGAATACTTGAGACTAAGACGTTACCACTATTCTCAAACGGGTCATCAAATAAATTAATAACACCATCAGATGGTGTAACAAGCATTTCATTAGGTATCGTATTATTTGGATTAGTTGTATTAGTTGCCACTAAATCAACTTTTAAATCTTCTGAATTTACAATACTATCAAGTAATGGCATATAAAGTGTTGCCGCATCCAATAATGGGGTCTCAACATTTCTAATTCTAACACCATTAAATATTGTTGACATATGATTAGGTTTAATACTATGTTTAACCTGTGTAATCATATATGCTCCGTGAAACATAGGTATATTATTCAATTGAAAATACATCATAGGTTGAATCATGGCGTTACCCATCATTTCAACCTCAGCTTTATAACTTCTAACTGAATATACATTATACAAGTTTTGACCACCTAATGTAACTCTATTTTCAGCACCTTTACTAGCTATTTCATCTGTTATTTTAAGGGATTCAGCTGTTTCACTAAACTCGCTTTGATCTAATGTTATATCTTTAAAGATATTTTGATTTTGTTGTGAATAATTTACTGAAAATATTGCTACGTTATTTTCATGTTCATTATCAACATTTGATTCTCGTTTAAAATCATCTGGAACTGATGGTGATAAATCACCATCATAACATTGAGCATCAAACCCATCGTTTTGATATTCTGAATTCTTAAAATCTAAATTTTTCGACGCTTGACCAGCATAAACACAAACAAACGAAGGACCTCCAGCACCTAAAGTTAATGATTCAGCCGTTGACATAGGTCTAAACATAGCTGATAACTCTTTAGGGTTACTGTAATTTATATAGTTTGGTAAGGCGATGAAATTAAATTTATTACTTGATAAAATACTTGTTACAACATCATAAAAACTATTATTAACTCCATTTTTAACCACTTCAGCAGCTTCTTTAGGATTTATCAGTAAATCGTCTCCAATATCTTTAAACGCTCTAGTAACAAATCTAAAACTATCAATAAGTCTTGGTTCAGAACCTACCCCCAAACGTTTTTGTGCTATTAAAGAATCAAGACCATTTCTTCCGTTATTAGAACCTTTAAGTGGGGAGTTATCTTCACCGAATCTAAGATTTTTAAATATTAAACTATCAGCGTTTTCAGTGCCACCAATCCACTTATCATATAAATTTTTACATGTTCTATAAAGTTGAAATTTGATAATGTTTGTATTATCAGTACCAAATACTTCTTGTGTTATTCGTTTAGTTTCTTCAATTTCAGTTGAATATTCACCTTTTAATGATTCAACAATTTTATTGATATATAATTCCAAAGCTGAACCTAAAACAGTAACGTTTTTTCTGGCTTCAGTTGTATTAGCCACTACACCATTCAACCCTTGTAATAAATCATTCTCCCATATTTTAACTGAATTATTCACAATAACAATATCTTTACTTAATAACTTAAGTATTGAAAAAGTAGCATCTGAATTATCTTTAAATTCGGTAAAATAATTATATTTAAGGTCATAACCATCTTCAAAAGCATCAGTACCTTGATATCTAGTGAAGATTTTATAGTTATCTATTGCTTTTTTATTACCATAAAGGGAATCATATGTGTTAGTTATAATATCTGAATTTATAGTAGATTTATAAACATCATTAAAAATTAAGTTATTTTCAACAACCACTGTGTTAAACGCTATTGAATCCCATTTATTCACCCAATCTGTTACAGTACTATCAAACGACATCACTTCTAATTGTGGTTTGATAGTTAACCACTCATTTTCAACAAATGATTCAAAAACTGCTTTAAATTCTTCTTTTACTTGTTCTGGCAATTGTAAAATCATTGCATCGAGTCTTTGATATTTTTGACTTTCGTTAATTGTGTTAACAAATTGCATTGAAGTATCAGATTTTGTCAATCTAAGGTATTCATATTTAGTTGGGTATACTCCATCATTCATTGGAATGTAACTCGTTGACCCATTATTAAAAATAATTGGGTCAATTTCTGAATCAGCTCGCCAAAGTAAACCACCTAAAAAAGCAGCCCAAGCATATGGTGCTTTAATAAAACCTGCTTTACCCATAAAAGTATTGATTACTTCATTAGCAACTAATAAGCCTCTGCGATTAGATATACCTTGGGTCGTCATAAAATCATTTTGCATACCATTAAACGGTAAAGTATGTAAAAATAATAAAGATTTAGCTCTTTCGCTTTGTTGAGCATAGTAAAACATACTGCCAAATAAACCAACGTAATAATTTGTACCTGTTAAAAACCCTAGATGAGGTATTGTAGTTGTATTTTTATTTTGTTTAAAATCATTCAACAACTTTCTATTATCTGGTATTTGTGGTCTAGTAAAAGCTTTTAAGTTATTTACATCACCATATAATCTAAATGAAATTGCAGAACTTCTAGTTGTAAATGCATGTGTTAAATTACTTGTATTATCTAAATCATAAAATAATAAATCTTTATTTTCAGACTCTCTTATAACTGTTAAACTACCTAGATTACCATCAGAATAATTTGCCATCATAGGATAGAACAACAAACTATAATCAACGTTATTAAGGTCATTCGGTAAATCAATGGTCATATATTCTTGAATACCATATCTACCACCGAAAGGGTCGTAACCTATCAATGAATGATCGGTATTTAAAAATTCTGCCGTGTCTTTGATGATTTCATTATAAACTATTTTAACCGCATCGTCAGGGTTTCGTTCCACTTGACCGATAAGTGTTTTACTATTTTGGTTGTAAGTATCTAAATCAATTATTTTAAGATATACACCACCATCATCTGGTTTACTTATTTTTGTTTGTAACGCGATTGTTTCTGCATCCGCATCAAATGTATAGTCATCATATGAAACATTTTTATAAGGTGACGATGTTACATAATTTGTAACAAAATTAATACCTTCATTAAATGCAGATATTGTATCGTTAGCATCTATATTGAACTCAAAGTTTTTTGAGGTATTGTTAAACGGAATTAACTTTTTATCGTTGCCGTTAAAAATCATCCCATAATCATAGTTACCATCTGAATTCTTGTTGATTATTTTAACTGAAACATCATTAACTAGTGTTTCAGCACTATAAAAGTTTTCAGGTGTTATTTGGTTTAATACACGTTTTATTTTTTCTGGACTATCAAGCAAAACTGTTGCCGCCTCAAGTTTTGCAAAATCTTCTATTTGAGTTTGACTTATTTTTTTATTTGATAAATATAGATACGAAACAGCTCTAGTTAAAATCATAGAAATGATTTGATCAACCTTTGTGTTATCTATTCTATTATATGGAAATGTATCTTGACCGAATAGTTCAGTATCTAGTGGGTTTGCTGGTGCCCATTGTACTTTATTTTTAGCTTCTTCAATTGCAATATTGTCTAATTGCTTAGCTGAAATAATAAACGCTCTAAATAAATCGTTGATGAATTTTAATTCATCAACGTCTTCTGGGTTTGTTAATACACCTGCATTACCCAAATATGCTTCAACCATACCATTTTGTTCGTCTCGTTCACGATACTCAGGCCATGGGTAATAATTAGCATCAAGAGCACCTGAAACACTATTTTGTGGTACACTTGTACTGTCTAGGGGTTTATAATCAAGATATGTTGAAATGGCGTTTTTGAACTTACTAGATAAAGCTTGTTTACGTAAATCATTTTTTTGTGAATCAACTGAAACATCAAATAATACTTCCATTAAAACTTCAACAGCTGTTGTAAATATTTCTACGGTACTTCTAATTGAAGGGTCTAATCCACTCAGACTAGCTTTTATTCTAGCTCTAATCGCCTCACCAACAGATTTTTTAGAATCATTTATTGATTTTGTTAATGCGTTAGTTTTAGCGATAAGTGTATCACTTATTGGAAATAGATCGTACAAAGTAAATGTCCCAGTTAAACTATATTGACTTACATAACTTCTTAAATCTCTAATAACTGAATCTATTTTTTCATCATTAACCGATGCTTCATTTAATTTTTGACGTAATTCTCCTAAATTATCGTCATTTGTAACTAATTCATATGTTAAATCTCTATAAGTTAAAGCTTTACTAAAATCTAAATCACCTTTATTAATTTTAAATTCAGTTACAGATTCAAGACCTGTATTGTAATCATCGATTACTGAATTTTGAAATTGATTATAGCTATCGATACTATTGGATTTTTCCTTTTCGTTTAAATCTGACTTAAATCTAATGAATCTATAAAAATCAGCATCTGATATAACATCTAAATCTCTACCTAGCTGTAAAATATTGTTTCTAAACTCATCAATTAAATCTAATTGTTTAGTATAAACAATGTAATTTGTTACTTCTAAATTATCAGATGGAAGTTTTCTAATGTTTTCATCAACTTTACTTACACCTAATAAAAATTCGTCTAACGTTAAAACATTGTTATTACCAAAGGTATTTTGTCTTTCAGAATTTATTTTATTGTAGATAGCTTTACCTCTTTCAGTATGGGCAATAGCTCTTAAATAACCAATAAGCATATCTGAAAGCATAGCATATGTATAACCTACAAAATTAGCTATAATTTCAAAATTACCAGTTTTAGAATTAAACTTAGCATTAAACTTAACCATATGTAAATCATAAGAAACTGGTAAACCATAATATCCCTTGATTGTTAACCTAAAAATTGGATATGGAAGTTCAAAAAGAGTGGTATATTTATTACCGTTTTTCAATAAATTTTCATTTTGAAAAATAGCACTACCTCTCAAATCTGTAAAATGAATAGTGATTAATGGGGCATATGCTGAGTTAAAGTCAATATCAATTGCGGTAATACCTAAACTCTCACCATCAGTTTGGTTACCATCTTCATCACCTTCAAATACAGTTGTTAAATCGGTATATTTTGTGGTTAAAACTTTTTGACCACCAACATCCGAACCTTCAATAAAAGTTACTTTAACTGCTTTAGAGCTAGCTACCGTATCATTCATGATTACAGTTCTAGCTCTTTTTGTTGTCTCTAATTGTACTGAAATTGAAAGGTCTTCTAATGGTACTGATACATTAGAATTAAACCCTTGTCCATCGAAACTATTTGGGTCTAAAACAATTGTTTTACCACTTCTACATCCAATCCCAGTATTATCATCATTGTAAACCATATAGTGCTTTATGTTTGTCTAATTCTGTTATATATCTAGCGATGGCCGTATTGTACGGGAAAGGTATACGTAAAACTGTCATATCTGGTATATTAAACTCTAAACCACCAAATTGTGGATTTGCTAACATAATAAGCCAACCGCTATATGGGTTATTATAGTAATCATTACTAATTTTGTCAAGTCTACTATTACCTTTCCTAAATAAAAACGTTTTATCTGTACTTGTAGGTGGTATTGAGACACCAAAAACTGGTAACATATTTCCGTTTGTTCTAAACATACTGTATCTATCGACGTATTGTGCCATTAAAATGCTATATTTGTTTTAAGTCTATATTGTGTACCTTTAAATTGTACAACCATTATATTATATTTATTTGTAAAATCAGAAATTGTTGGTGTTAAAGTTGAAATATCAAAAGAAAAATTTTGACTCTGATTAACAGCACTTAATACTGGTTCTTGACTTGATACATAAACGTTTTTATCTGAAAAATCACTATTTTGAACCGTTAGTATTAATTCATAATCTTGACTTAAAGGACTATTATCAACACTAGGGTTTCGTTTACTAACTGTAAAATTTATTTGTTGTAACAATTCATCAAAAACAACATTCATTAACATTAATCTATCAATATCTTCTGATGGACCAGTTGATGTGATTTCTTGTTGACCACTTTCACTTTTATCTGATGCAAGAACTTGATTTTGTGTATTAGGTGATTCTGTTGTTATAAAGTCAGAGTTATTACTCGCTCTACCTTCATAAGCAAATTTATTAGCATCACCAAAATATTCATCATTTATTAAATTATTGATATAATATCCACTAGCCGAATCTTTAATATTCAATGTTTTAATATCACTAATAACTGTTTCTCCATTATCGTTTATTGTTTTTCTACCAACTTTTTTGAACGGTTTATCTTTGGAAATATAATCAGCTCTAGCATCATAAACTTGAGTATTAGCGTAATAATTAAATGATAACGCATTTTGAAGTTTATTTATAGCACCTTCAAGTGTTGACCCACCAATGAATTTAAATGACATGGTAACATTTGCAATCATTGGCTGAACACCAACACCTTCTGGGTTAAGGTCCCAAACTAATGGTTCATAATCAATGCTTATGTTATCAATAACAATTTTTGTGTTATAAAAATCACCTATTCTAAGTATACAAACTGGTGCTCTACCAAATGCCAAATTATTAGCGTCAACACTTTCAAGTGTTGGTCCTTGTCTAGTACATTGTTGTAAAAATGTTAATCTAGAATTAAACCCTTCTGGTGTTGTTGAATGGAAAGCTGGGTGAAAATATTTAATTTTTTGTCTAAATGAATCAAACACAAATGGGTCGTCTTGTGTCATCTTATCAAAAAATGAACACTCTGTGTAAAATCTATTTGTTATTCTCGTATTTAAATTAGGTTGAGGGGCAGTTGTTAATGGTTCTGGTTGATCAGCTTCAGTATATTTTTCAGCAGCAACTGTTTGATCAGAGTAGAAACTTATTTCTGTTCTTCTATCTTTTTTACATGCTTCAACTGATCGATCACCGAATTCTTTACACTGAGTACCAGAAGTTATAATTTTGTTTTCACCAATTTCAATTCTATCGCTTGAAATACTACCTTGTAATCTTGATTCAAAATATGTTTTTGCATTCGTACTTCTAAGATTTGCTAGTTCACTGTTATAAGGTTCATAACCTTGCAAACTAGCAGTTGATTGAATCTTCATCTTACAACTAGGACAAGTATTGGTTAAATACTGAGCTAAATCTGTAATAAAAGCATCATCAACCCAACTATCATAGGTATTCCCGTTAGGTAATGTTATTGGTTTAGCATTTAAACCAAAATCTGTATTATCATCATAAGATTGTTTTGGTGAACTAGGACTTGGGGTTCCATTTATAATTGGCGGAGTAACTTGGCCTTGATATATACCAATACCTGTTGTATCCCCATTTTCATACTCTGTATTTATTTCAGGGACATCATTAGGATAATAAACACTAAATGTTGGTGGAGCAACCTCTACTGGTGCAACATATTTTTTAGGTTGTACCACATTTTGTGTTACAATGCTTTGTATTTCTTTTGTAGTTAATCTATCAACAAAATATTGGTTAGGTTCAACACAACCAGCGATATAAGAAGCAATATAGTTATCTTCTGGGCCATTTGAACCCCTAAAAGCGTTCATATAACTTGGGTGGTCAATAATGATTTGAAAACTTAAAGAACCACTTCTTTCTGTGTTATTGTAAGTATAAACTGATTCACCTCTACCAACAAAATCAGTCTTTTCCCAGTTAACTGAAGATGTTTCATTAAATTGAATATTATAAGGCGGGAACCACATAATTCTACCCTTTTTACCGCTAAGTAAATCACCTGAACCTTGTTCACAAGGAATTAAATCTTTAACATTATCAGACCAAGCTAAGTTCTCAATTGAAAACATGTATTTTTTAATTTCTACATTATCATCACTATAAGGGGCAATCTTAACAAAACCATTATCATCCAAAACTGAATTCTCATATTGGTGACGATATGGGTATGTCTTATCTAAACCTCTATTTCTAATAAGTTTAGAGACTTTATCATATCTATCTATTGTTGTCCAGCTTCTACAATACGTTGAACCAGCTTCGCTACCAGCACCATTAAAACTTCCGTCTTCTGAATATTTGCTACCGCTTATAACAGCACTACCTTTAGATATACCTTTAGCGTTGGATGTTTGAATTTGTGATGAATTTATGGTTCCATCAGATTTAATAACACCTTTAACGCTAACAAGGTTCATCATACCTTTACTATTGAATAACTGTTGAGTTTTGTATAGTAAAGTTTTCTTAAGTGATACTTCATTACCATCAGAAGTAATAAATGTTGCAGGTATTGATGTTTCGTTAAAAGTTAACGGTAATTGTCTATCATCATTATTTCTTGATATGTCAACGTTGATAGCTTCGCCATTATCACTTAACCATGTAAAACCAACACTACTAACTTTTCTATTATTATAACCACTATTACCAAATGGACCAATGAATACATCTTCAGGTGATATAAACCCGTATTCTTTTATCATTTCGGTTCTATTGAAGGAAATTTCTGGTATAACCCCGCTAGGGTCTGATTTGGTAGGTTTTAAAAAATTTATTATCGTACCGTTAGTTACGTCATCATAAAATGCGTAAAGTAATGGGTTAATTATTAATTGACCATCACGATTTTTATATCCTGGAGAATAACCAGTTCTAAAAGGTGTGTCAGTTGGGTTATCATATAATCCACTACCTTGTAAATTCGCAACAATTTGAGTACCTAAAGAAACTATTTGGCCTTTACCTGTTGTTACAAGCATGGCGTTGGCTCTTTGGATATTACCGCTAGTATTTTCAGAACTAAATATCGAAGCTGATTCGGTCATATTACTTTTAGGTAATGTAAAACCTAATATACTAGCAGCGTAATCAAATGCTCGACCTACACCTGTTTCAGGCACGGTGATTGAGTAGTTTGGTCTAAATCCAGGTAATTCATTACCTCTAACCATTGCTAAGATATTGTCTTGTAGATTTAAACCACCTAAAATATCTTCTTCTAGATTAAATGCTGCATTATTAGCCAATGCAAATGCTAATTGTTGTCCACCAATTTGACCTAATCTAGTATCTTTAAGAGTACCAATACCACCTAATATACGGCCAGTTAAAGAGGCTCTAACATCAAAATTAGGTATTATACCAGCCTTAGCTAAACCAATACCTTGTCCGTTTAAAATAGAGCCTATTACGTTAGCTGTTTCTAATCCTTGACCTTGACCTAAGTTAATCCCACCATACTCATCCATATAGCCTTGTATTTGCTGATTAATACTATTTGGTTGAAGACTTATATAATCACCAACATCATATTGTTGTGATGCATCCACATATAGATTATAAAGAGTTGCGGTTTTTCTAAATTGAGCGTAGTCAGTTTTTCCTAACAAACCATATTGTGATATTTCACTAGTTGGTGAGGTTGGGTATTGAGAACCTTGAGGAAAATCAACTGAACCAAATACACCTTGAATAGTTGGTATATCATCTATTGATAGTAACTCTGGTGCATTGGTGTCGTTATTAATAAATTGATTCGGTAAAACAGCTAAATTATACCTATATAACCCCCATGTTTGTAATGGTAAACCAGTTGGTATAACATTGGTGTTACCATTGATACTAGTATCTAATACTGGTTCACCAACATGTGGACTACCATTAATGTTAGTTGGTATTTGTGGGTAAAATTGACCTAAATTACTATTAAGTAAATAATCTCGTATACCATAGGTTACTGCAACACTATTGATAGTATTTTTACTACTTGGAGTTGGCGCAGCCGTGTTATAAAATGGAAAAGGCATATATCAACGTTTTCTTAATAAATACTATTATAAGATATTTTTGAAGAAAATAAATGCCCACATGAAAAAAGGGTCAAAGACCCTTTTAACTTTTGTAAAACTATTCTAAAAAAATTGAACTACTATTAATATTATAGATAGATAATAATTATATATAAATTTATATATTAATATTATATAATAATCCTCTTTGCAAAAGTACTACTTAAAAAGTGATTTGTCAAGTAAAAATGAAAAAATTTTTTAAAAAAGTTTAAAATTATCATTAAGTCATTATCATTCAATATGTTATTTAGGTTTTACTTTACCTCCATCAATAACTTTTTCAGCCTCAACATGTATTAACCTGGTTAAATTTCTAATGAAAATAGGGTCATTTAACATGTCAATTGATAGTCCTGGATGTCCTGGACTGGTAACTTTCAATTCATCAAATTTAAAATGTATCTCACCAAATTCAATTTTAACATTATCAGATTTTGATGTTGTTATTGCGTTCGCTAGGTCTTTATTACCATTCACATTCGTACCAGCAATCATAGTACCATCATTCATCTTTAAGAATTTATCTCTTTCATTGAAAACGATACCATCATTCATTATTTGTGGTTGGTTTTTAGGTGAGGCGTCATCACCACTATAATACTCATCATATATACCTTTACCTAAACCAATAGCACCACCAACAATACCACCAATTACATTACCAATACCAGGAACAATACTACCTAACAAAGCCCCCAGTGCTGCCCCACTAGCAGCACTACCACCAATACCTAACATTTTACCAGCAGCACTATTAGGGTCATCCATCAACCCTCTACCAGCATCAGCCCCAATACTGATTAAACTACCTAAGCCAAACCCTTTTAATCCTTTCATCAACATACCGCCTTTACCTAAACTAGCAAGACCTTTACCTAATTTATTGTTCCCAACTGTTTTGATAATACCTCGTCTACCAGCAGTGCTACGCCCACCACCAAGACCACTCCCAGTACCCCCAGCACCAATACCACCACTAGTAACGCTATTAAAACCATACCCTAAAGCTTTACCATTTAGATACCATTTGCCAGCTTCAAACAACCCAAATAATGCTAAAGACCAAACTGGGTGTTCATAAACAAATTTACCAACACCAGCTACAAAATTACCAATAGCTTTTGTAACACCTTTAATGGTTTCTTTTAATTCTGGATTTCTAAGAGTATCTGAAAAATCTTTCACTATTGGTCGTAAACCTTCATCAATACCTTCAATGATCGGTAACAACATTTGCTTTATTTGTGAAATAACATTTGTTAATTTTTCATCGAATGTTTGCGATGCGTCAGCTCTTTCGGATAAACTTTTCTTTTCTTGGATGAGTGATTTAATCATATTCTCATCCATTTTATTTAACTCTCTTAATAATTTTGGTTTACCGTTTATATCTAAAATCACCGCATCGCCATTTTCATTTAGTGTCGCAGTATTTTCAATAAATTCTTTAGTGTCTTTATCAAAACTATATCTAATTTGTTTTCGAATATTTGAAAATTTAGCAGCGTTTTTTGCAGCAGTCGCTAAAGTCTCATAGTCCATACCTGTTTGTTCAGCAACTTTACGTAATCTATGCATTTCAAGTGCCGAAACCTCAAATTGTTTTGTTTGTGAATTAAACTTAGCTGATTGTGCGGCAGCATTAGCAATTTCTGTTGTAAGACCACCCATATCATTACGTGCCATATACATTAAATGAAACGGGTCTGATAAATTAGACCAAGCACCACCTAACACTTGTAATTGAGACGACATATCAACTGCACCTTCAATATCGAATAACTTGTCAGCCATTGAAGTCACGCTATTCATTTCGATACCCAATTTAGTTACAGTTTCAGCCATAGTTTTTAGACCTTTAACACCATCTTTAAAATTGTATTTATTTAACAATTTTATATTTTGTTGTATGGTTTTAATAACCTTTGTCGCGTTTAAACCCATGCGACTAGCATCGTTCATTGTGTCTTCAACAAATTTTGAAGTGCGTTGAGCACTAAAACCTTGTTGTTCGAAATCAGTTAACATTTGTCCAGTTGCATCAGAACCAAGAGTAGTAGCCACAGAAAGCGCTCCAATCGCTTTTAAAGCATTTTCGTCTAATAATGGACTTCTACCTAGTTCATTGCTATAAGATGCTTGTAATTCGGCTAATTCTTTGATTCCAACCCCAAAATCTATAGTTGAGTTAGCAGCTTCTTTTATATTGGTTCTAAAAACCTCACCTCGTTTGTTTAAAAGACCCATGTTTAATGAAGCCATTCGCAATGATTTATCCATATCAAATAAACCAGCCCATTTCTTCAATTTACCATAACCAAACTCTATTGTTTTTGAAATTGTAACAACATCATTTTTAACTTGAGTTAAACCCGCTAATCCTTTACTAATTTTACCAGTTTCTTTAGCGACTTTAGTCATGGTTTTAAGGGTTGAATTTAAAGTCTCTAATTCATCCTCTAAAATTCCTTTTTTAATTTTTTCCAAATCTATTAAGACTTGTAACCTATCTCTTTCAGCAATATTACCAGCTCTTATAGCATCATTCTGTTCTAAAGTTAATTCTGTTATAAGTTCTTCTTTTTTAACCCTTTCTTTATCAACAACAGCGATGTTTTTGTGCATGGCTTTGATATCCTTAAGAAGTTTAAGGTATTCTGAAGCAGATTCAGCAATTAATTTTCTTAACCTTGCTTCTTCTTCTAATTGTTTTTTAATATCGTCAGCCATTATTTATTGGTTTTAATTTGTCTTTTATAATCGTAATAACCAGAATTTCTTCTACTTTCTATCGTTATCACACCATCAATATTTTTCATAACTTTTTTACCATTTTCAACTACTTCTTTTACAAACGTAACGTTGAAAGTATTTTCTTTTCGTTCCCTTGTGTTTTGACTTTTAACTTGTATTTCGACACCAGATTTTTCATCTTTTAATGTTAAAAATTTATCTTTAAAATCAACATCATTAACAATACCTCTATATTGTTTATTTGTGACATATTTAATTGGCTGACCTTTTTCAGTATCAAATTCAATTGTTTTACTTAATAATGTATATATTATTGGTTTATTAAATGAAAAGTTTTTAAATATTTCACCTAATTGTTTTTCATAATCTTTTATTCTATATTTTTGGATTATCTCTTTAGCTTGAATAATACCTTTACCCTCTCTATTTTTACCTTTTATGGTGTTCATAATTAAATTTAATAACGTAGGTTGTGAATAAAAAGCCCTTTTCATAGCGGGGTCATCAACAATAGCATCTAAAACAGCTTTACCATCTCTCATAGAATCCAATTCAACACCTTTTTGGTCTTGGTCTTGTGGTTTTTGTTTCTTTTTATTGTTTTTTTCATTTTTATAATCAATGAAAAATTTTTTAATCGGTATTGAGAAGTCAAATTCTTCTTTATCTCCTTTTATTCCTTTACCGTTTAATGTGATATCACCGTTTTCTTCATCGAAAGGATTGTTTACCAAACTTAAATTAACAATTGTTGCTCTTCCACCCCCATTTCTACCAAGTTCAATTCTTATAAAATCATTATAACGCTCTAAAACTTGCCCATCATATTTATATTTTGAATCTACATGAACTTCGTCACCTATTTCTGCATTTTTAAGTATTTTAAAATACTCATCAACTAAATCTGAAGATGTTTTATCGAAATCATTTTCGATTTCCATACTATCAAATGGTTTATCAGCTTTTAAATCATCTATGGTCATGAAAACTCTAACTTCAACCACATTATTTATACCTAATACACCACAATTACCAAAAACCATTTCAAAACGATTACCATGAATCATAGTATCTAAATGCATGTCACCAGTACACCCCTTTGTTTTAGTGTTTTTATTGATATCGGTTGCTACTAAGTGACCATTAAGCTTTTCTAATTTAAAATAATAATCAACTAAGTCACCTGTTTTGATTTTTGATACAATTGAAAAAAATTTAGCTTCAGTGTTATCTTTAAAAAACAAAGAAGTTGGCACCGCTTCTGGCGCTTTTCTTGCTTCTTCAATGTATTCTTGAATAAGCTTTAAATAAGCTTCATTTATGTTGTGTTCCATGTGTATAAATATCGTTTAAATCAAAAATCCCCATTATTTGGGGATTTTATATTTATGAAAGTGGTATATCACCACTTTCCATCCTAAGTTTTAAAGTATCACCAGATATTTTTTTACTTCTGGTTCCCTTGGCACTTTGATTATTTTGTTCTTCACGTTGTTTTTCTATTAATTCTTGTTGTTTTGAGTTTTCTCTAAGTTTTAAACTTAAAAAATATCTTCTATAACCTGTTGGCATATTCATAACGTCATTATAGGTGAAATTTTTAATGTGTTGTGTAAACAAAAATATTTCTTCCATTAAATGCCATTTATACTCTGAGGTTAGGCCAAAAAAAGTTGAGGCTAAAGGGAAGAAATGTCGTTATGGAACCACCTCCAGGGGTTCCTACGGTAATATTTGTATCTAAACCACAATTTATTTCTTCAACATAATCCGAAAAAGCTTTCGTATCTCTAATTCTAAGGTTTCTAACAAATTCTCTAATTGTATTGATATCCCTATTTCCATTAACGTCAACAATCATTGATTCCATAGTGTATATACTTATGTTGTTAATCGGAACCTCATTTTCTTTATCTCTATTTACCCTAGCTTCAATTTCTTCTTCCATACCACATGTTACTAATCTAAATTTGATTTTATATTTTGAAACTGGGAACGTAAAATCGAATAAACCTTCATCATCTGGATTAACTAATAACGGTTTATATTTTAATTGATTTAAATCAATTTCAGTATCAAACGGAACATCATATTCATCAAACAAAGTTACAGGATACATTTCGCCATAAGCTGTAGCTCTAAGCCACACCATAATAGCATGTCTATCACCTAATAATAAATCATGATAACGAAGACCTTCTTCTAATAATTTTCTATTAATAAGGATTTCTAAAAACTTACCGCTTTGTAATAAATTAGGACTACTTAAAATACTTTCATCCATAGCTGTAAGGTATGATACTTTAACATTTGGTTTACCTAAACGATATGTTTTACCCTCTGAAGGTAAAGGTATTATATCAAACGCAGAATCAAAATTTGGTTGACTTAAATTTTCAATATATTTTGAATTATCTAAATTACTAATTTGTGGTTGATAATTACCGTAGTTATAGTCGCTATAAGGTTTATTTACTTGTGTCTGATTACCTTGTTGAGTTTTTGGGTTTTGAGTTCTTTCATAAGCTGATTGATATCGTTCTTGATATTGGTTTGTTTGTTCCATATTTTTGTTTAAATGATCATCTCTTAATTTCATTTGTTCTTCAGCACGATTTCGTATGGCTTCAATTTCAATATCATTTCTAGTTTTTGGTCTTGGTGGTTGCTCAGCCAATTCAGGATGTCTAATAACACCTTGTTGTTCTTTCATTTGTCTTTGTGTTTCAGTCCTTCTTTTCATTGCTTCAACAGCATCTATATGACCAGATGGGGTGTCTGGTTGAAAAGATGCGTTATCATAAATTTCTTGTGTAGCTTTGTTTTTTTCAGCTTGAAAAGCTGCTATTCTTGCTTTTTCTTCGGCAACGTTTCTTTGGTCCTTATTAGGGTACACATTTGGTTTTGTTTCCATATAAAACTATTATTAAATGTTATAACAATAAATATAAAGCCTTAAGTTTTTTTGTAAACAAAAAACCGCATATATATGCGGTTTTTTAATTATTTATTTGAAAGTTCTTTCAAAATCCTATTGTTTTCAGCAATTCTTTTAATATGTTTTAACTGATTTTTTCTATTACCTTTAGGTTTTCTTTTTTTACGTGCTTTAGCCATTTTAAATATTTTTATAACTACCTGAAGATAAATATTTTAGAACAAAAGTATAGCTCTATCAAAACGAAGTGTTGCTGTAATTTCAGCAATACCGTCGTCATCCATTGATAAATCACCAAAACCAACATTCGTTAACATTGTTCCATCTAATAACCATTTTTCAACAACAACACCAGTTGGGTCAAGCATCTCAAGTTCAACTGGACGTTTGTAACCAGCTGCGTAACCTTGACGACCTGTAATAGATTCAGAGTGTAAACGAACCCATTCCATAATTGCTTGTGTTGCAGAAGGACCAATTGGGTCACGGAATGTAACGTCAATTGATTCCCATGTAAAACGACCAATCACCCATGTAGATGTATTCAAAAATGGAATCTCTACCTCATTTTGTGTTATTGAAGGTCTAGATGCAGATGCTAACCACCATTGTTGAATACCAAGGTCTGCTGGAAACGTGATAAGCCAACGATTCTTTTTCTTTGGTTCGTAAGGCAGGGGCATTTTCATTAATAAATCAGCCATTTTTTCTTGTTTTTTTAAGTATTTATTAGTACCTTTGTATAAAGGCTAACGTTTATATCAATAAATATATGAAAAGCAAAAAAAATAGTAAAAAGTTTGACAATTTTATTAGCAAAGCACAAACTAGGTTTGGTAACAAATATGATTATTCAAAAAGTGATTATATTAACAGTCAAACTAAAATAGAAATTAAATGTAACGAACATAATAATATTTTCAAACAATCACCATCTGAACATTTAAGGGGTAAAAACGGTTGTAATTATTGTACTAGAAACCCAAAAATGAATACTGAAATGTTTATTGAAAAATCTAAAAAAATACATGGAGACAAATACGATTATAGTAAATCTATATATGTTGATGCTAAAACTAAAATAACTATAATTTGCCCAGAACATGGTAATTTTGAACAATTACCTAATAACCACTATAAACAAAATTGTCCAAGTTGTTATAAAAGATTATTAGATAATGAAGTCTTTATATCTAAAGCTAATAAAACCCATAAAAATAAGTATCAATATAAAGATGTGATTTATACCACTTCTAAAAGTAAAATTTTAATTAATTGTCCATATCATGGGGAATTTGAACAAATCCCTAATGATCATTTATCAGGAAAAGGGTGCCCAAAATGTGCTCAAACATATGATAAAATAGAACAAGAAATAAAAGATTTTATCACAAGTATGGGTCTAGATATTGTAATAAATACTAGAAAAATAATATCACCATATGAATTAGATATTTATATACCAAACAAATCATTAGCTATTGAATTTAATGGTTTATATTGGCATTCAGAAAAATATAAACCAAATAATTACCATTTGATTAAGACTAAATTGTGTGAAGATAAAGGTATTCAATTAATTCATATTTTTGAAGATGAGTGGTTGTTTAAGAAAGAAATTGTGAAGTCTAGATTAACATATCTATTAGGTCAAACTAATATTAAATTATATGGTAGAAATTGTATAATTAAAAACGTCAATCAAAAAGATAGTGAACATTTTTTAATTGAAAATCATATTCAAGGGAATTGTAGAGCAATAAAAAGGATTGGTTTATATTACAATGACGAATTAGTAAGTTTAATGACGTTTAGTAATTATCGAAAGATTATGGGTAAACAAACAAAAGATAACTCATTTGAATTACTAAGATTCTGTAATAAATTAAACACAACTGTTATTGGTGGTGCTGATAAACTACTCAAACACTTTATTAAAACATTTAAACCAGATGAGATAATCAGTTATGCTGATAGAAGATGGAGTCAAGGTGATTTGTATGAAAAATTGGGGTTTAAAAAGAGTCATAGCTCAAAGCCCAATTATTGGTATATTTTAAATGAAAAACGGGTACATAGATTTAATTTTAGAAAAGATATTTTGGTCAAAGAGGGTTTTGATGAATCAAAAACCGAACACGAAATAATGAATAGTAGAAATATTTATAGAATATATGATTGTGGTTCACACGTGTTTATTTTAAACTTGACCTATCAAAAATAAACTGGTTCATTTCTTTATTTATACCTTTTTTATCACATATTTCGTTAAATTTATCAATGATTGAATCACTTTGTTTTAGAAGTTTTTCTTTGGCATTTTCCATACCTTTTTCTTCCATGCTTTTAATCAGTGTTTCAAATTTTAAATCATCTTCTAATGTTGATAAGATATCACCTAATGTTTTTTCATCATCTAGTGCTTTAGACGCCAACTCTAAGTTCATACCAGTTAACTTAACCCCCATAAGTTTTGCGACACCGTATAAAATTTCTCGATTTTCATTAATTAAAACACGGTTTCTTTTTTCAAATTCAAGAATTCGATTGTATTGTGTTTCAGTTATGATTATCTTTTTCATACATATAAATATCAGTTAGAATAAAAAAGCCCCATCTAAGGGGCTTTTTATTATATTTAATTTGATTAAATGTTATTGAATGATGCACCAGTAGGCATGATCACAAAATCAATCGTAATAAATTCAAGACTTCTAGTTGGTTTCAAGAAGATTTGACCACTTAATTGATTTCTATCTATGTCTTCTGGGTTATTTGAAAGAACAACACGGAAGTCAGTTAAACCACGTTCTGTTCTAATGTTATCTAAAATTGGGTTAACAAGAGATAAGAATTGGTTTCTAAGAATCGCATCGTTTTGTTCGAACAACAATCTAATAGATACAGCAGAGATAAGTTTACGAGCTTGTAACAACAATCTTCTAACGTTGATTCTGTTAAGTGCGGTCTCTTTAACTTGAAGAGTTTTGTTACCCCAAATCTTAATACCTTCTGAAGTAAATGTAGCTATTGGGTTAATTCTATTTTCGTAAAGCGTATCTCTTTCTGAAAGAGTAAGTTTTTTACGAACTTGAATCGCATCAACATCACCACGTTGAACACCCGCTACAGCAAACCATGGGAACGCTATATTATCAGTTAATGCAATGTTACGTACAACATCTCTTGTTGGTGGAACATAAATCAATACGTTATTTTCAGCATCATTGATTTGTACCCATGGCCAGTAAGTACATGTGTAGTTACTATCAAATTGATCTGATAATTGATCAACTACGTCATCAACTGATAAAGCAACACCTTCAGAGTTATCTGGGGTAGTTACAACATATAATGAGTCAGCTCTATCAACTTCAACCATTTCGATTGCAGCCTCAACTAAGTTTGTGTTGTCAAATGTGTCAATACCTGGGGTTGCAAATACATTAATATTCACAGCCTCTGGGTTATTAAATGTCCACATAGCTTCTAAATATGCGTAGTAATCCGAATTAATACCTAAATCACCATTTGTAAGTGTTTTGTTAACAAAAGCACCACTAGTTAAACCATTTTGACCGTTTGTACCATTAATGATAAAGCTATCAGTGTTACTTCTTCTTGTTCTATAAACATCCCATCCATCAAAACCACCATATGGTGTAAATGTGAATTTACGTGCGTAAACTTTTTCATAAGGTCCACCAACTAAATCAGCATCTGTTCTAAATTCAGCAGCACCAGTTTCAAATAAGAACACTGGACTATATGTAGCACCTGAAGAATTCACAACCTCAGTTACGTTATCAATGGTTACACCAGTAGCATCAATATCCATGTGGAAACCATATGTCAAACCAGTCCAAATATTTGGGGTAGTTGTAGTTGGAACACCTTTATAATCAAAGAAATCAGCATCAATACCTACAGTTTCTGACAAACCTAAGTAATACTTACGTTTGTTTTCGAATGTACCATATGCTGTTTTATATAAAATGTTAGGGTTAACAACAGTGCTATTACCATTTGTTTGGTAATTACGAATAGGATAACCAATGAAACCAGCTGGGAATGCATCGCTAGTATCTGAAGTATCATCCACTTCAACCAATACATAAATTGAGTTAGACACATATGTACCATCTGTGGTACCAATTCTCTTACCAATGTAGTTAGCAGAAGTAGGGTCCATAGTACAACGTGTAAACGATTCTAAAATTACTGGTTGTGCATCAGTATCATAAAACCCTCTAATTTGAACGTCAAATTCTCTTACGTCTGGTTTAATATTAACGATAGAAATTTTAAATTGTTCGTTAGCTGCGTTACCGTCAGAAATAGTCCAGAATCTGAACAATCTAAGAACTTTATTACCACGCAATTCTGATACGATGTAAGGGGTAACAGCTGGGCTGTATTCTTGTAAATAATCAGAATAATCTCTAACATAAGGTATTAATGTTGTTTTAATACCTCTAACTTTATCATTGGTATTATCGTCTTCAAACATTTTACCAAACAATTCTTCAACATATAATGCTGTATTACCGTCTTGTGCAGTTCTACCCAACACTTTAGGTAAATAATTCTTTTTGGTTTTATCCATAGACACTTCATATTCAAATAACCCTTGAGTACTTGAATTACCACTTAATGAAAACGTACCTAGTGGGTCAGTTTCTGATGTTGTATCCATTTGAACACCTGTTGCACCTGTCACTTCAAATGCAGGTAATTGTGTGTCAGTATTAATAGCACCTCTTGAACGAAGTAAAGCAACCATTTTATTCTCTACGTCTGAATAAGATGTACCAGAATAATATTGAGTAACACCAGTTGTTGAACCAGTAAAACCATTTGTTGCACCTGTCGTACCGTAAGCAGTTGTCTTAACATAAACATTAAATGAGACCCCACTAAATACTGAACCCACTTTTAAATACGCTGGACCAATAGTTAATGTATCACCAGTACTTGCTGTACCTAAAGCAGCTAAAGAAGCTGTTAATGTTCCATTATCAATTAACGCATCCACAAGTGGGTCACTAGATGACATAGTAGTAATGGTACCAGCAGATGTAGCACTAAATGTGATAAGTGGGTTATAAGACGCCCCACCAGAAGTTGTTCCTGTTGTAGACGTATCTACAGCAGAATCCAAAGTTATACCCCAAGCCCAACCAGCATCATAACCAGAAAAACCTAATACTCTAGTTACGAATAATTGGTTTGATTGAGAAAGATATGATTTTGCAATATAAGGTAACTCATATTGAGGTGCGCCAGTGTCTCTAACCTTAGTTGCGTTTAAGCCACCGAAGAAAGATTGAAATTCACCATAGTTGCTGATGAAAATTGGTTGGAAAGCTGGACCTATTGTTGTCTCACCCACCATACCTAAGGTTGTCACCCCAACTTGACGTGTTACGAAAGTTAAATCTTTTTCTGATGTATAAACACCTGGACTAACGAATACTTGTGTTGCCATTTTTTTTTTATTTGGTTTAATTCTTTACTTTATTGAATAGTTTACTATAAATATTCAATACTTTTCAAAAGTATAGTTAATAACCAACTTATACAATAAATAGCTATTTAAACTATTATTTTGTGCTTCGTCAACAAATATTTTAAATAAGCAGTGTCTGTATCTTCCAATAATAAACTTACAAAATATTCAATGTTTTCAACATTTTCAAAGTCTTTAATTAAAATTTCATTAAATAACCCTTTTCGTTCTTCGTTTAACGATAAGAAAAAAATTATTTTTTTTTCACCATTTACAACTAACTGGTAATCTTCATTATCTAATTGATTATATGTATACTCTATCATGATAATGTGTATTTAAAAGAAATTGTTGTTATTTGAGCTGACGTAGCACCACCAGAAACAAATGGATTACTAACAATAACAAATAAGCGTTCATTAAGCGCAAATGTCTGTATAGTTCCATCATCAACAAAAATACCAGCCGCTGAACCAGCAGCTATTGTCACAGTTGCATTTTTAGCCGATTGATTATGATTACTAATATAAATAGTTGTTGATTGAGTAGCAGGTTGTGATGATCTTGTTATTACAGTTAAAGTACTTGCGCTACCAGGTGGCATTGGATACCCTGGGAAAAACGCATTTGCCGCATTCCCATATTGTCCAGTTGGTACTGGCATTGTAACTGGGGTCCCCCCTAAATAAATAGTACCTAACGCTCCATTAGCAACACCAGCACCATTGGCATTCCCAACAAACACTGTTGTTGCACTATAAACAGTTCCACCTCCACCGCCAGATGTCGCACCACTAACAACAAAGCCGTTAGCGTCAATACCTAAAGCTGAAACTGACGTACCAGTTAATTCTCTAAGATGTAATTTTGGTGCATATAAGGTATTGTCTGAAGTACCAGTAAATCCACTACCACCAATAGCTGCCGAATTAGCACCTGTCACCCCCAATGAGTAACCATGAACAAAAGAATAATTTCCAACTGTTACCGAATTAAACCCACCAGCATGAGAACCGCTACCAACAGCTGTAGTAAATTCACCTTCAGTATGGGTGTAATTACCAACAGCAAATGTATTTCTACCTTCAGAATGTGATGCCGAACCATCTGCTGTAGTTCTAAAACCTTCAGCATGTGACGAGTCTCTAGACGCAATTGTATCTCTACCTTCACTAAACGAAGCGCTACCACTAGCTGTTGTATTATTACCAACAGCTAAAGCATAAGCACCAGTTGCGTTTACACCCGTGTCATTAATAATTTTAACAGAAAACGCACCCGAACTACCTGAGGTAAAATAAGCTGTCGCACCAGTATAAAATCCATTAACATTAAACGTACCACCTGTATTATTTGTAAATGTAGCTATACCATTAGAATATGTGCCACCAGTTACATGCACGTCAATAGGTAAACCCAAATATGTTGTCGCTGATATTGTTGTAGCTGTTAAACCACTAACTACACCACCAGTAAAACCAGTATAAAATCCACTAACATTAAACGTACCACCAGTATTATTTGTAAATGTAGTAGTACCATTAGAGTATGTAGCACCAGTAACGTACCTGTCAAATAATGTTCTATTAACCCATATTCCATTATTTGAATCGTAACTTAATACATCGTTATTCGTTAAACCACTTAATCTTACATCATGTAAATCACCTAACATATATCCATTATCAACTTTTATAAATAATTTACCATGGATAGCATGTGCATATTCAACAAAACCAACAATTATTGAATGGTTAGGTGCTACTGGTTTAACATTTGTTAAACCACCAGCAATTGTAGGACTTAAATATAATGTATCCCCATCATTCCAAACCTCGCTTTGAATAGAACCTGTTGTGTTTACTTCATTTATTTTACCAAATGTAGTTACAAACCCTTCTTGATTGTTTAATATAGTTTCAGTCACCACACCTAGTGTTGAGTTTGAATTTTGCGAACTATTAGCTTGAGCTAAAGAAACAGAAAGCCTTTGACCAGTTGCACCAGTAATCCTAACAACTTCATAGGACGATTGAAGTAAGTCAACATTTGTTTTATTTACAACTCTAGCAACTTGTTCTTGCCCTATTTGTAAAATAACACTACCTTTAAGTCCCAAGTCTAACGTACCATCTGTATCATTCCATTTAAGTCTACCTACTTCATTACTAATAGTAACACCTGTTGAAAAATTAAATGAATTACCAGTAACTGAAGGTGAAAACAAACCACCTGTCATTGTATCACCACTAAGATGAACAAATTGTGTTGTATCCCCCGTATAATAACCATTAACATTAAATGTACCACCTGTATTATTGGTAAAAATAGTAGTACCGTTAGAATACGTACCACCAGTAATATATAAATCTATTGGTAGACCTAAATATGTTGTAGCCGATATGGTTGTAGCTGTAACACTATTTATATTTAAATCACCACTAATTTTTTCTGCATTTATATTTTTTAAAGCCATATTTAATTTAAAATTTTAGCACCCCACAAAACAGAATTGGTTAATAGTCGTCTAAGATTTGGTCTAGTTGATAACCCAGAGCCAAAATAACCGTTAATACCAACTAACCTTGCATTATTCATAGTTTTTACTGATAAATATGGTGTACCATTAGAATATGTACCAATTAAAATTGAATCAGTTTGTAAAGTCGTTATTAAATTATTTAATATTGTTGAACCATTTGTTATTGAAGTATTCACATCACTAACAATTGGATGTGCATTCACAATCGTCATATTACCAGTACTATTACTCGATTGATTAACAGGTCCAACAAAGGGTGTTAAATTAAAATTAAAATTACTAGGTCTTATATTCCAAACAAATGTTCCAGTCACTAAACCACCGCCATTATTTGTAAATGTAACTAAATTATTATATAAGTTTGTAGAACCTTGTTGTCCAGAGTTAGTCCAATATAGAACAACATTAAAATCAGTAGTATTAATGTTGTTCCCATCATATGTTGTACCTAATATTTGTGTTGTAATAGTCGGTGTATTATAACCTAAGGCTATAACTTCATTACTTATTTGAGTACCAACAGCTGCAACGTTACTATCTCCAAGTATTAATAATTTTAAATCACTAACAACTGGTGTGATTGGTGAAGAAACAAATTGACTAATTATTAAGTCATTAAATTTAACTATTTTACCGTTATGTGTAATCATTAGTACCCTAAAATTGTTTTAATGTTATTAACGTAATTGTTAACTATAGTTGTAACATCAGCTAAATTTATGCTTTGTGGTGATGTTTTCGATAATAATGTAGCAATAGCCAAAATATTTTTAGTCTCACTACCAAAACTACCGTAAAAACCGTTTTGATTACTTGTTAAATTATATGAATATGATCTAACATCATGAAAAATACTCCCCCATCTACTATGACCTAATAAAATATATAGATCACAAATAGCTGGGTCGGAGGCTTGACCATAGGTTTGACGATAAAAAGCATACACAGTAAAACCGTTTATGCTAGCACCAGAATACACCGTTGTTGATGTCAAACTACCCCCACCATCAGCACCGATATTACCCGCTTTTTGAAAACCAACTGGCCCTCCAATATTTGATCTAGTACCTAAGATAGTTAGTGGTCTTAAATCTGGTGATGTACCATAACCAAGACTAATATAATTAAAATCCGTATCTGTAATTGTTGTCGCCGTTGTTGAATAACCTAATGTTGGTGGTGTTGGGATTGAAGCAGTGGTTCCCGTATATAAAACACCAGATTTTAATAATGGCGCAGTATAATTACCGTTATCAAACATATCGTTACCACCATCACCAATAAAATATTGTGAACCGTCTAACGTATATTGAAAAAAACCAGTATTTCTTAAGTCAGTTAATATCACACTTCTTAATCCAGAAGCTATTGTTGATAATAATTCATAAGGGTTTTCTTCTTGAAAGGTTGAAAATTCAAAAAACCTATTATTGTAATTTAAAATTCTATTATTATATTCAAATATCATTAACCTCTAATTAACCTAATCCATAAATTATCGTCTACAGCTTCATAAAAATATTTCAAATTATAATATTTTTGACCCATATAAGTATCAGAAATGGTACTTCCAGTATAAACCCCATCAATATCCCAATTTAAATCATTAATTAATAGTGAAGCTGCTGTACTTCCAGAACTAATATATGCTGATATTATTGGTTTTGTGGCGTCTATAAGTCCACTACTATTAACTTCAACCATTCTATCTGTTGAACCTGATAAAGAATTAATCGTCAGTGAATTGTTAATAGTTAATCCGCTAAATGAATTAATAGTGGCAGTTAGCGCTGATAAACCATTATTTCTACTTAAAGTTAAAACATTACTATTATTATAAGTAAATGCAGTAGTATACGAATCAGTCGTTGTTATACCACTTAGATTACTACCGTTACCGTAAAAATTGCCAGCTGTGATATTACCAGTTGTTAAAATATTAAAAGTAACTGAACTTAGAGCCCCAGATAAACTTGTCGTTTCAACAGATGCTGATAAAACAGGTTCATCATTATTTTGATAAATATAAAAAGTATCTGAACTATATGTAAATCCTGTTACATAAGTATCTATCCCACCACCACTAAATGTTAAACCACTTAAACTAAATGTACCACCTGTATTATTGGTAAAAATAGCGATACCAGAACCTTGATTTAAAGTTGCACCAGTTACAAATACATCAAGAGGTAACCCCAAATATGTTGTAGCACTAAATGTATTAGCGCTAAGCCCATTTGTAAAAAATGTTGAACCAGTAACTGTTCCTCCAGTAAACGAAGTTGCATTCGAGGTGCTAAAACCTGACACAGTAAATGTACCACCAGTATTGTTTGTAAAAATAGCATTACCATTAGAATAAGTACCACCAGTTACAAATACATCTGTTGCACCTGTATAAAACCCATTTATGTTAAATGTACCACCAGTATTGTTGGTAAATGTAGCCACTCCAAGGTTATACGTACCGCCAGTTACAAACACATCAAGAGGTAACCCCAAATATGTCGAACCACTAATAGTATTGGCGCTAAGTCCGTTTGTAAAATATGTTGCTCCAGTAACCGTCCCCCCAGTAAAGGAAGTTGCATTCGAAGTACTAAAACCTGATACACTAAATGTACCCCCTGTATTATTAATAAAGGTTGCAACCCCTGTAATTGTGTTATAAGTACCACCAGTAACAAAAATATCTTGTACTATTATACCCGTTAAATTACTACCATCACCATAAAAAGTTGTAGCTGATAACGAATCATTAAACGAACCATCACCAATAAACCTAATAACACTAGACCCCAATTGAATTTGTGTGTCACCACTACACGAAATAATTTCATTGGTGTACACACCAGTGCAAGCACTAAAAATAGGTGCTTCACCATCTGCTGATTCAATTACAAATGTTTGATTAATATCGTATCCTTTCCCTATATGGCTCATGATGTTGTATTACCTATTAAAATAAATCTACCTAAGGTTAATGCTGATTTGTAAACCCTTATTTGTATCGCGTCATTAGCTGAAATATTGATTGGGGTGTTTAAGATTGTCCCGTCAAAAACTATTGAGTTATTAACCCAAATGGTCACCCTAGTGATATTATCAATTGCTGTTAATTGAGTTATTTGTGTATCGTATTGCGCATTAAAATTAAATGTTGATTGAGAATTAGGTTTCCAAACGAATGTCCAAGTTAATTCATGACCTCTTGTGTATGGTTCAAAAATTACTTGATTTAAAATCCTAGTATCTTCAACTTCTATTGTTGTCATAACTCTATTGATTGTTGGCACTATCTCAAATTCTTCTTCATCTAAAATATAACCTTCCATTTTAATTTCAAATAAAGAAACATAAAAACGTTTGTTTTCAAAATCATCAATATTACTTTCATCACCTATTGTTTCTAAATATAAAGGCATAGGGTGACCATTAACACTGATGTAGTGTTGTCTAGATTGAAATGCTCTTTGGACTTTTCTATTTAGTTTATTTAAATCCCTCATTCTATTGGTAAATAATCTTACCTCATAAGTTATATCAACCGATGTTGGTTGTGGAATTTTATACAAATCAATACCACGTCTTTCACCATCAAATGTTGGGACTTTCATGTATGTATATGTTCTATTACCAGGAATATTCCACAACCCAGCTTGATTATTTCCTTGTTGAATGTCTGGTTTTCTGACAATAGTTATAAATGGGAGGTCAACATTTCTATTTTCATCAGTAAATTGCCATGTTTTGGAAAATTCTGACCATCTTTGAATTGTTAAAAAGAAAACTGGGACCTTTTTCCCATTTATTGAGATACTTAAACCGTTATTTCCACTAACAAAACCAACAAATGATTGGTCCATATCTTCTTCCATAACCCCTCTAGGTAAAAAAGTTCCTTGATCAGCTATATTGTCAAGTAATTCTTGACGTTTTTCTGGACCAATTTTCCCTTCTACAATGTTAATATTATTTCTAAATCCTTTTGGTAATCTCATAACGATAATTTTTAAAGACCTCTAAATTCTGTTGAGTCGATAGCTGAACAAATAACTGTTCTAAACGCACTTTTATAGCCTAATATTGTATGTTGATTATCAAAATTTTTGATACCGTCATCAACAACAGCGTAGTATCTTATTTCTGTTTCACTTATTGGATACCCAATATAATCACCATAATTAATATTTGTTTTTAACTCCATCAATTGTTCTTGGTAAATACCAAATGTTAATTTACCGTCTTGAATATACCTTAAAGACCCCTCAGGATTATAAGATTTATTTTCCGCTTTTTCAATGATTGGTATAACTCTAAGTTCTATTGGTGGGAAAAATCTAATCCCATCCATTACTGCTTCACCGTATAGCTCATCGGATTGAGTCATTTCTCTATCGACTTTATATAAAATCAACACAAAATTACCTTGATCTTCAATTGCTTCTCTACCCATCGCAATTTGTAGTTCATAATCTTCCTCTGAGAAAAATTTATTAACTCTATTAATCGGTGTTATTTTTTTATTATCCATGGTGTGTTTTACTATAAATATAAAGCTTTTTTTTATTGGTTTCAGAAGTATTGATTTTATTTGAATTTTTCATATATTTGATAATAATTACTTATGATTTTAAAAATAGAAAACAGTGATAAATTTAAATGACATAAAAGGACGTAAAGCTATTTCTTTAATTGAAGAATATGAAGGTATAAATCCATATATTTTAAAGCTTAAAATGGCTTTAAAATCAAAATCTGGACTTGTTTTAACAGAAATACAAACAAAATATGTTATTGAAAACTATAATCGAGAACCCTCTTTTATAAATCGAGTTATTTCGATTTCACCTTATTTTGGTGAGGAACTAAGAAAAAATGAAGGTTTATCTTTTACTCCTGAAAGAATGTTATTTGAATTCATATTGGCTGAAACAGACAAAAGTTTCCATGTTTATGGTAAATTAACTACAAAACAAAAGGAGTCTAAAATGTATTGGGTGCCTAAAACACAAGTTTTGGAGGACCCCTATTTCACTCCAATAACTGTCGATGTCGATTTTACCAAATATAATGATATCCTATCTAAATACGGGAAACAGTTATACGATCACCAAAAAGAAGGTGCTAAGTTTCTATTGTCAAGAAATGGTTGTATTTTGGCTGACGATATGGGTTTGGGTAAAGTTTTAGCTAATGACACCCCAGTTTTAACACCATATGGTTGGGTTAAAAATGGTGAATTAAAAGTTGGTGATTATGTCATTGGTTCTAATGGAAAACCAACAAAGATTTTAGGTGTCTATCCGCAACCAGAAAAAAAATTCTATAAGATTACCTTAACAGACGGGACAATTATTGAATCTTGTGATGAGCACTTGTGGGCTGTACAAACAACAAACCATAAAAAAAGAAATAGTGGTTTTGTTGTTAAAGAGTTAAAAGAAATTATGAATGATTTAACTTATGGTACTAAAGGTAATGTAAAATGGTACTTACCGATTGTCAAACCAATTGAATTTGAAAAATCTAGATTAAATATAGACCCTTATGTTGTTGGTTGTTTATTGGGTGATGGTGGTTTTTCTTCACATAATATACGCTTTACATCAAACGATTTTGAAATAATTGAAGAAATAAACAAAAGATTACCGTTAGAACATAAATTAAAGCCTTTTGAAGAAAATCAATATCATTTATGTGGTGTTAACAATACAAATTTGGTTATAAAAGAATTCAATGAACATGGTCTAATTGGTTTAAAATCAGAAGATAAATTCATACCTAATATTTATTTATTCAGCGATATTGAAGACAGACTTAATTTATTACAAGGACTATTAGATACTGATGGATATTGTAGTAAAAATGGAACAATACAATATTATAGCACCTCAAAAAAATTAATTAATGACGTTAAACAATTAGTTCAATCACTAGGGGGTGTTGCTAGAATGTCAAGTAAAATTGGTAAATATAAATTACCTGATAAAACGATTAAAACATGTAAAAAATGTTTTATATTGACTATCAACCTACCAAATGAAATTGTGCCGTTTAAATTAACAAGAAAAATCAAACGTTTACCAAAAATTAAAAAATACCATCCTTCTAGAGGTATTAAATCAGTAGAATTTTCAAGAAAAACAACTGGTCAATGTATAATGGTTGAGGCTAAAGACCATTTATATGTTATGGACGAATATGTTGTCACACACAATACCACACAATCCATAATTGCTGCGCTTGAAAGTGGAGCTAAAAAGATATTGGTTGTTGCACCATCATCAGCAAAAATAAACTGGGAAAGGGAAATAAATGTGTTTTGTGACGATACAGTTATTGTCGACGGTAAGAAATGGAAAGAGGCTAAATTCACCATTATAAATTTTGATATATTAAAAAACTTCCATACGTTAGAAAAACCTAAGCTTAAGAAAAAAGGTGAAGAAGAAAAAGAAATTATTTTAAATAGACAATTAGTTGACGCTGGTTTTGATTTAGTTATTATTGATGAGGCACATAATCTTAAAAATAATGATAGTATAAGAGGAAAAATTATGGTTCAATTATGTGCTAATATACCCAAAACTTGGTTATTAACTGGTACACCTGTAGCTAATAGACCTATGGATTTCTTCAATTTATTAACCATTATTAAATCCCCCCTAGCTAAAAATTGGAAATATTATGCACAAAGATATTGTGACGCAAAAAGATTTTATAAAACACTTAAAAATGGCCAAAGAAAACAAATTTGGTTGACTGACGGTGCCTCTAACCTTGATGAATTAGCCTCAAAAACTAAGGATTCTATTATTAGACGGCTAAAAAAAGATGTTTTAGATATGCCTGATAAAGTAATTACACCAACTTATCATGAATTAAATGATAAGGAATGGAAACAATATGACAATTTATGGGATGAATTTTTATTAAAACGTGCTGAAATGGGTAAAAAGAATGGTCACCTACAAAAAGATTTAGTTGAATTAATTCTTTTACGACAATTTATTGCAGCAGCAGCTATACCATACACTATAGAAATGGTTGAAAACGCTATTGAGATGGGTAAAAAAATAATTGTTTTTACCTCTTTTACTGAAGAATTGAAAATTTTGGAAAATTATTTTGGAAAATTAGCGGTTACTCATAATGGCCCAATGTCAAATAAAGCGAAACAACACTCTGTTGATGAGTTTCAAACAAACCCTAAGGTAAAAGTATTTATTGGAAATATTAAATCCGCAGGTGTCGCAATTACGTTGACTGAAGCTACAGTTGTTATTTTTAATTCCTTCTCATGGGTACCAGGAGACAATGAACAGGCCGAAGATAGAGCGTTCCGCATCGGACAAAAAAACGATGTAACAGTTTACTATCAGTTATTTTTGGATACAATATCAACTAAAATGTGGGATATTTTACAAAATAAAAAAGATATTATCGCTACAATTATGGGTGATAAAAAAATGGATGACGAAGAATTGATAGCTCTAATGACAGAAGAATTAATGAAAGAAATAATACATGATTAAAATTTATACAATACCAAATTGCCCATATTGTAATGAGCTTAAAACAACACTAACAAGTGAGGGTATAAAATATCAAGAAATTGATGTTAATTTACCAGAAAATGAAGAAGAGTGGGATAAACTACATGAGGTGACAAAATCAGATATGGTTCCAATCGTTCTTGTTGGAAAACAAATTTTAGTACCAAATGTTAGTTTTAAAACAATACGAGAGTGTGCCGATATCACTAAGAAATTTTTAGGTTAAATACCTATGTTTCTTATATTTATAAGAAACAAAAGATTATGCCAATAAGTGACATAGAAAAAGAAAAACTATTTAACCAATTTAAAACATCGGTTGGTGCTCCGTTGGTTAAAGTTGAAATGAAAGATGAGATGCTTTGCACTCTTCTAGAAATTGCCATCGAAGATTACGCCCAATATGTTCAAGAATGGTTAATCGAACACCAATGGCAATCATTGTTAGGTGGTAATATTACGACTATGGATATGGCATTCGCATTAAGTGTTCGTAGTTTAGATTATGTACATCAAGCTTCATACGCTTATTCAAAACAGGTCGGACTTCAAACAAACGGCCCTTGGGAACTCAAAAAAGATTATATTGAATTAGAAGCTGGTAGACAAGTTTACACCATCCCAGCTGGTAGACAAGTCAATGAAGTACTTTGGATTACACCTCCAACTACAAATCAAGCTTTATTAGCTAATTATGGTGGTATTGATTATGGTTTTGGTGGTGGTTATTCACAAGTTGGTGGTGGTGTGGGGACTGGCGGTCCAGGTTCATCTCGCATGGGTTATTACATAGCACCAGCTTTTGATGTATTATTAACAGCTGCTGATATGAATTTAAAAAATAGAATGTTAAGAAGCGATTTGGTATATAAAATAACCGCTGGACCAGATGGGACAAGATTATTACACCTTATATCAACTCCAGGCTCTAGATATACTTTAGGTACTGGATTAGGTACCGCAGGTGGTGCAATTGGGTTAACGGGTTGTCATGTTTGGTATTTTTACTATGACACAACTCCAGAAAATGAAAATCAATGTCTTTTAGATAATACTGACATCATTAAAATGCCTAATCAAGTACCTTTATCAAAACTAGATTACGCAGATTTTAATGAACCAACAAAAACATTAATCCGCCAATTATTTATCGCTGAAGCCAAAAGAGCGTTAGGTAGGGTAAGAGGTAAATTTAGTGGGGTTGTCGGACCACCAGAAGCTGAAAGAACCATGGACTATGAGAGTTTACTTGCTGAAGGTAACGAAGAAAAAAAAATGGTTCTAGAGCGTTTAGAGGCTAGGTTAATTAGATTATCAACAACATCACAATTAGAAAGAAGTGCAAAAGAAGCACAAGATTTAAACATAGCTTTAAAACATACACCACTAGGGTTCTATGTGAAATAAAAAAAGGGGTCTAACCCCCCTTTTTTTTTATTTAAAATAACCATCCATCTTCAGTGGTTTCCGATTCATCCTCTTCGTTTAAATAGTCTGGTTTATCAGGTAATGTATCGTCAACTTCGTCATCTAAGGAAATAATTTCTTCAATCCTTGTTAAATTACCATCTTCATCTTCTTCCATTTCTAATTCTGTATCAGAATCTTCATCTTCTAACCATATACGTTTTTTCTTTTGTCTATCAATTTTTATTTCATTACTAGTATTATCAAAACTAGATTTTACTGCTTCAACAATTTTATCACTATCTACATCATTTGTGTTTTTGTGTTGAATATCTTCACCCATTAAAACTTTTCTTTCAGCAACATAATCCAACCAAATTTGATATTTCTCATCTATTTGTTCTTGCGTAAATTCAGTTGGTAAAGTTTTATAATATGCATCCCTTTGTATTGCTTCATCTTCATATTTTAATAGGTCAGTGATTGGACAAAGTAATTCCCCCCATTTCCTTGAAATAAACCACGCATCACCTTGATCATCAGTTAACACGTCAGCTAAGATAAATATGTTGGTTGGGACGATTGATTTTTCAAGAATGAGATTTAGGTCAGCAATTTCAAGTCTTTTGATATATTCATCCATTAACAACTTTTCATTTTTTAGACCCTCTTCTTTTGCTTTAACCATACGTTCTTCATAATCAAGCTTTATTCTATCCCATTCTTCTGGTTCCATATAATTAGGTATTTTATCAACCTTAACCCAGAACTTAATTTCCTTATCTTCCATTGTCATAAGTTCTTCGTAAGAATCTTGATCACTTGGTTTATATGGTTTACCAGAACAAAGTTCACATTCACTTTTTAGAAAAACTGTTTTTTCTTTAAGTTTTTCAGTAGTTGTTTTTGTTTCTTTGTCTTTAACTTTAACTATGTCTAACAAAATCTTATCTCTAATTTCGGGTTGAAAACAAACAAGTAGAGGTTTAATCTTTTTATTAAACGCACTTAAATATCGAGGTACATTATAATCATCAACAAATAACGATTCATTTATCTCTTCTATCCTATCTTCAACTGTTTGAATGAAATCTGGGTCTTGATTTTCTCCTTGATCAGCAAGACTTTTTTTAAGCATTTCTAATTCTTTTAGGGCTTCAAAATCTCTTTCAACAATAAGTGGGTCAATAAGACGACAGTTCAATTCAGTTACTTTATTTACTTTTGGGTATTCTCCATTTTCAAGATAATAAGCTTCGCGTTCTTTTTTTGTCATTTTATTCTTATCAACGGTTTTTAAATCACCAGTTGATTTAGATGTTCCTGTATTTACATAATATAAAGTATCACCAAGATTTGCTTCTAAACCATTACTAATAATGAGTTCCATATGCGCTTGTTTAGGCATTGGATTACCAGCCTTATTTTTCATTTGGGACTTCTTTTTATAATCTTGAACGGTAGATTTAATCTTAGCTTTTGATGCGATTTTAACCAAAGGTATTTGATAATTATAAATTTTATCAACATAACTATAGTATTCTTGAATAAAACCATACCCATCACCATTTAATAACAATTTGATGGCTTTATTTAAAAACTCTTCAATAAATACTGACATCTTTTTAGATTTGATTGAGTTACCAACCAATTTAATTTTACCGTCAATAAGGTTTGCATAATTTTTTCTAGCGAAGTTAATTGTTGCATCACAAATATCATCAATATCTAGACCCATACGACCTTCCATGTAATTTTCGTTAAATTCAGCTAACACAGCATCCAACCCTATTAATTCTTTATTAGCATCTTCTTTTGTTTTCCAGTGATTACCTTTAGCAACATATTTAATTTCGTTTATATTTTCTGGGAAAGCAAAGTTAAAACCATCGGTATCGCCAACAAGAGGTATAAAATTATATTTACCACTGAAATGTCGCACCATAAGTCTAAGAGATTGGCGACCTCGACAAGTTGTTTCTTCCGCAGAGTCAGTATCACCCCAGTTAAAAATATATGGGGCCCCATAAGAACCAAACCATGAGTTGGCTAGAATCTTAAGTGGTAATTGCTTTTTATCATAAAGATTTGATAAACGTTCATGTTCAGCGATTTTTTCTTTTAACTCTTTTATTTCATTTGGTGAGAGTAAATCCTTTGTTTGATCTAACTTTAGTTTAAGTTTTTTTGCTTTTTTCTTTTCAATACCAGTTAAAAATTTGTAATGGTCACGAGTGTCAACAACGTAGGTTAATAACCCTTTCATCACACCTGAAATATCTAAATCTGGGAATATCAACCAAGTTAACTGTGTTTTAGGGTAAAGAGCTGCGAAGTCAAGTTTTACAACGTTCCTAGCAAAACCAACACTTAATAATCTTGAAAGACCACCAACGAAATCTCGTTTTACTTGTGTTTCAGGTATAGCTAACCCATTTTCATAAGACCATGCTGACATTATTAGTTTCCACTGACCAGCAGTACCCATCGTTGATGAACGCATAAACGATGTTGGTAGAATTTTGGCGATAAGAAATGAAGCTTGATTATAGATATAATCCACTTGTTCAGTTTCCCATAAGTCGTCTTGAAGATATCGTTCAACTAAATACTTACCAGTTGTTACAACAAACCCTTCTCTTAATTGATTTTTAGGTGATATCTTATACCATTCACCATTCTCGTCATTAAAAGCATATGAGTTATCTTTGTCAGCCCACATTGTATTTATTTTATCCCCTGGTAAATAAACACGATTAGGTTTAGCTATCTCTGAATACTGTGTGATATATTTCAAACCCCAACCCTTGATTTCAGAGTTAATAGCCATCGCTCTTCTAACAGCATGAGCAACATCAATTATATTATAACCATACATATGTGTTTGTTTGTAAGATTCAGTTTCACCACCCAATTTAAGAGTTGCATCTTTTCGTTTTATCTTACTCAAACGATTTAAAGTGATTGCTAATTCACTTACATCCATACCTAAACGTTCAGCACGTTCAAATATGAAATTCCAGTCAAAACTTTCTGAATTATAACCAGTAATAACGTCTGGTTTTACTATGTCGATTATCTTGAAAAATTTTTCAAGCATTTCTCGTTCAGCATTTCGTTTTTGTTGTGGTGTTTCACCATCAGCATCTAAAACAATTTCATGACCTCGGTTATCTCTAACCCCTATTTGAAAAATAGCATTTTTAGATGGTAATAAACCTTCGGTCTCTAAGTCAAATTGAAAACGATGAACATCATCGTAATCATCCATACCTTTAAATAACCTTTTACCTGATTGAATTAAAAATTGTTCAGTAGGGCTGAACATAACAAATAATTTTTGGTGTTCTTTACTAAAGACATCAATACCACCATATTTGAAAAATAAAATAAGATCATTATAACTTCTTTTTGTTTTCGCCAAAAATCGATATCCATTTTCCATTCGTTTAGGGGAATGACCATCATCATTCCATGTACGTAACGCAGTTAATTTAACATCAAATTTTTGACAAGCTTCAATAATCGCCATGCGTTTACCGCCATATAAAATATCTTTAACTTCTTCTTTAAACCAAAGAAATGGTTGAAATTTATGTTCTTCAATTCGTTTACCAGATTCTGGGTCATTAATGACTAGATTTACAAAAGGTTTATCGTATTCAGCTTCAACCGCAACAATATATTTTTGTGGGTCTGACCCTTGTAAGAATTGTTCAATTCTTTCATTACTTAAAGTTTGTTTTGTTTCACTCATTAAAAAGACTTTTGAACAAATATACTTCAAAAAATCTCTTCTGACAAGTTAATCACACAGAAAAAAATTTTAAGTTTGTATATTACAAACTTACGAAAAAAATTTCACCTATGCAAGTAAAGACAATTATTTTTTTATAGACCCATCTAATACATTGATAAATAACTCTTCAACTATTGGTACAATAAGTGTTCCAGACCCATCAAGAAAATCTATCATAAATTGACCAACATATCTACCAGCAACAGCTGTGTCTTTAGATGTAAATTGATAAATAACATAGAATTCTTCACCAACACAATCACTTTCAGGTAAAATTTGTTCAATACCCGTTACTTTTTTTGCGATTCGTTTAACCCCAGTGACAACATCAGTCATAGTAAATGTTATATCAGCATTTTGAATTTTTTCATGAAATTCGGAAAAATCATTTCTACCATCATTCACTAATTCCATTTTCAATACTGGCAATGTCGCGTTTTTATTTATACTAAACTCCATATTTATCTAGATTAATTGCTATTGTTAAAATGTACTCCCACTTACTCGTAACCAACCAGTATTAGTTTTCCAATAAATGTATGTGTTATCCCATGTTATCATCCCAGCTTCACCAATAGTATCACTACTATTAGTCGGTATTGTCATTGATTTTTTAACAATTAAATCATTTACATAAACAGTATTTGATAAATTACCAACGATATTACTACCTAATACTATTGTGGTTGTACCAGATGCTGTAGAACCTGAACCATGAACAAATGAATTTAAACCAGATGCTATTGTTACTCGACCACCAGAGTGTGAATAATCACCACTAGCTGTTGTTCTAAACCCTTCGCTGTGTGCGCAAATACCAGTTGCTCTTGTTTGACCTTCAGCATGCGCCGCTTGCCCACTAGCAACACTATTTTCACCTTCAGCATGTGAATAATCACCACTAGCTGTTGTCAAATAACCTTCAACATGGGAAGCTTCACCGTTAGCAGTTGTTTGATACCCACTTGCATGTGAATAATCACCATTAGATATTGTATCATACCCTACTGAAATAGAGTAATTACCAGTAGAATCGCTATTTCCATTATTGATTAATTTAATTGAAGAAAACCCAGTCGAACCAGAACCCCAAAACTTATCACTGATATCAACATTTATAATATCACCATTATAGTTTATTAATTTAACTGTATCGTTAATAGTTTGAGCGCTATAAAGCGCCATACCTTTTAACTTTATAAAATTAGTGTCTAATTCTGTGAATGAAAGCACTGATGATTTCACAATATCCCCGTATGGACTTAAAGTATTTCTAAGTATTAAAGTATTATCTGCCATTTTTTATTTTATTATAAATATCTATTTTTATCGTTATTGTAGTTTAATAATATTTGTTGATAACTTAAATCACAAATACTAAACTTAAATTGTGAAATACCACCAATAAATGTCCCTGCAAAATTTTCTTGTATAGGTAAACCTAAATCATCACCATCTGGCCCATCAAAAGTTTGTGTCTCTAATAAACCTTGTGAACCCCCACCTAAACTAATATTAAACGGAACACCAACTTGTTTTAATCTATTCTCATCAAGTCTTTTAGCTATAAACTCTGGAAAATCATTCACAACAAATTTTAATTTTGAATCAACATAAAACATTAATTTACCTCTACGTTGTTTAGGTACTGTATCATTACAAATTTCTTCGTAGTTCGTTACAAATTTTACAACAATATATGACCATTTATTCGTTTCTACCATTCCTGATGCTGAATACTCTTCTTGAATAGTAACACCAGATTGATAAATGGTTTCGCCAGATATAGTATTACAAGTGCCAGTCATTGTTAATAATCTATAACCAATACTACCATCATCTTTTATTCTAAAACCTAAAGCGTTATCAATTATATCTAAATTATAATTTAATTCTGTTTGTGGAATTGTTCTATCAAAACTACAGGTTGTTTGTGTTCCATAACCACTATTATCCGCAGCACAGCAACCACACGTACAACCAGAACTATAACCAGCGCTTCTACCATAAATTAAAAATGGGTTCAAATTTGAACTTGGTAATTCTTTTGTTTTTGCAACCGCAATACCATTACCGTCATATGTATAAACAGTTTTAGTTCCTAACCCATCTGAACTACCATAATTAAATGTACAACATAAATCATTGTTTGATGTATTGGTTATCGCTGACATTAAAATAGAACCAGTATCACCAGTTAATCTCTCTGCACTTCTATCTAAAGCTCTACCATAAATTAAAAATTGATTTGTTATTAATTCAATTTCTACTTGAGGTGGAATTAATGGAATTGCAAAACCATAATCCCCAATTATTGTTATATCAGACTCTTTTGGTATCGTACAAAAAGTGGTAACAGTACCAGTACAAGCAGTATCAGTGACTGTACAAGCACTTGTACACCCAGTATTATTACCAAAAAATTGGTTCCAATATTTATTTTCAGCTCTCGTACCAAAATATAAAAAGAAACCTGAATTGTTAGGGTATAAATCATTTAATGTTGTACCAGTTATACCACTACAAATACTTTGTGGATTAAGCCATGCTTCAGCCACCCAAGCTTGATCAACTCTGTTTGGTAAAACTTCGTAATCAGTTCCATCTAGTTTGTAAAAACCTTGATAGAACCCCCCACAGAATTTCATATAGTTACCAACTTGTAGGTCCCCCACCAATTCCATAGGATAGATATAATCACTAGAAAACCCAGTAACAGCATGTAGAATTAATCTAGTATCACCTGATTGTATTGTAAGAACAGAACCTGTAATAGCATTAACTAAATTCTGATTTGTTGGGTCTAAATCGTCTTTAACAAATTTAATCAAACCATTATCAATACCCGTCAAACCAATAGTATTTAATGTATAACCACTATTAGTAGCACCACTCCATTCAACCAAACTATATATAGTACTTTGAGTGGCGGCTGAGTTAAATGTTGCAGGTTTATCAAAATCGTACCAAACAACAAAACAATCACCCGTCAAAATAGGGTTAACATCATTTCCAGTGCTTAATGAATCCGCTGCAAGGTACATATCCCAATAACCATTATTGGATAATTTAAAATCTAATGATTTGTATGTTTGATTATTTATATTTCCCATTGTATTTTATGTTAGAAATCGTTTAATAAAGCTCTTTTCCAACCTGTTTTTGTTTTTACATACATATAATTTTCATCTGTGATAATTTCACCAATAACTCCCATCTCATCTTGAGAATTAATTGGGGTTTTATCATTTAAAATTAAAACATTTGGTTTTAATGGAATATTCGTCACCCAATTTTTATTTGAATCAACAATTAATTCAGCATTTAACTCATTACTAATATTTAAAACTCTAATTCCACCACCGATTGCTGTTTCTTCATTACCACCATAGTTTAAATCAATATTATTATCTTCTGCGATAATCGTTTGTGTCTCCAAATACTTTTTATTTATAACCACTTCATCTGATACGATTTCTTTTATGGCTTCAACAAGTAAAGCTGGTACGTCCTTATATAGAACTCCCATATATTTATCACTTGTTGTTGTGTTCACAAAACTTAATAAAGGTTCTACATTATTAACTTCTTGGGCTATAAAACCTAATCTATATTCTGACCCACCTTTTGATTCATCTTGCCATTGATATTTAACACCTCTCAGACGCTTTACCTTATCCAAAGCGTTTTCAATTGTTGATATGTTTTTCTTTAAACGCAAATCAGACGCTTGATTTACAACAAAACCATTGGCGTCAACCCCGATATCTGTTACACCTGGACCAACACCGACTGTTTTTATATTCAAATTATCAACATATGTGGTATCAATAGTAGTACCAGTAATATTTCGTCCTAATACGATACTATAATCACTAATAGCTCTTGAATCTGAACCGTGAACAAAGGATGCTCGACCAGACGCAACAGTTAAATAACCGCCAGCGTGTGTAGTTTCACCACTAGCTATAGTATCACGACCTTCAGCATGTGAATAAGTCCCACTAGCTGTTGTGCCAGAACCCTCACTATGACTGAAATCACCAGTTGCTTTAGTTAAATAACCTTCAGCATGACTTGCAACAGCGGCTGATTCTGTACGATAACCTTCAGCATAACCGTAATTACTTTTAGCCCAAGTTTGATACCCAAGTGTCATAGAATAATTTCCATCGGATGTAGATGAAAAACCTTCAGCAATCGCAAAATTCCCATTTGCTTTTGCGTTAAAATTTTTCACACTTATAGCTGAAGTACCTGAACCACCCGTGAAATAATTTATACTTGAACCACTAGTTCCTGATATCGGTTCAAGCGCCATAGTCCCATCAGCTGCAACACATGTTAAAACATAACCAACAACTGGATTATTGTTAAAAACAAAACCATTTGTTCTTGTTATCCCTGAAACATCTAACCAAATTGTTGAACCAGTAAAATCAATTGTTCCAGCTGATAAATACTCAATATCATAAGTAAAGACAGTACCACTATAATTCCCACTTCCTAAATCATAAAAACTAGTTGGTAACATATCAAATGTAACACCAGTGTAAGTTAAAGTAATCGGATACCCATCAATACTAGTACCACTTAAATCTGGTTCAAAAATAACCCCACTATTTTGTGTCGTTGCTGTGTTACTTGGTGTTATTGCCGAAAAATTAGTAGCTATATTTAATCTTGAGTCATACCATGAAAATATTGTTGTTCCAGTATTACCTGAAAATGTTCCTGTAGCCCCCGTTAATGTTGATGTAACACCAGAATTGGTGGTGCTAGGACCCGTAGGTAACATTTCAAATGGTACCCCAAGTATAGTAGCACCAGAATAATGTGTAATAGTTTCTATTCTTTGCTTAACTTGTCTGTTATCTGATGTATCAATTTTAGTAAGAAATCCCATATTTTAGAGGTTTTCTTATAAATATTCAACACTTTCAATATATTTATAATAAAAGCTAATTTATGAAAACCATTAAAAAAAGCAATATACAAGAATTAGTAGGTGGTGACTTTAACTCTATTGGTGGTAATAAACCAATAAACGGTGATAGTGAAATAGAAACAGGTCCTGTTGTAAAAACTCCAGACGATATGTCTAATTACGAACCAAGCACACCAACGACCATGGATAAAACCACTTCTAGATATAGACAAAATATCCCATGGTTTGCTGTTTATTCATATGGTAGCTCAAGAGAAGGTAGACTTAGAACATTTGAAACTAAAAATATTTTAACCAAATCTTCCGTTGAAGAGAAAATAAGTGATCTAGTTAAGAAATCTAATTCTTTAGATGTTACCGATAAAGATTACAACCCTAAAGTTGCAAATCTTATCGATACAATTGAAGATGCTGAATTATCAGAAAAACAACTAGAAGAACTTAAAAAAGCTATTGCAAACAAAATAAGTTCGAAAACCTTATAAAAAATGAATTCACAAATAAGTAAAGACATACATGTAACACAGGATGGTCATACCAAAAACCACCAAGCATTTGCTATGGAACTTTCTAGACTTAAACAAGCTAAAGATGATTGTGAAAACAATCAAAACTGTTCTGAATATCAAAGGATGGGCGGTGAAACCAGATTTAACGAAGTAAATGGGTTAGTTAAAACAGCTAAAGATGCTAACTATAATGAAAAAAAAGTAGGTATGGATGCTGGTAGAGAAAACCAATTCATCACAACACACGAAAAAGACAGAGATAACGCTAACCCAACAGGTGTTGGTGGTGTACCACAAATGACAAAAGGTGATATAAGCAGAAAAATAATGTCTAACAAAGAAGTTTATAATGAATCAATACAAAAAGAAATCTCAGAAATTAGATATTTAATAGAGTATATGACTAATAACAAAAAATTAAAAATTTAAAATTATGCCAGTAGGTAGCCCATACAATGGTGGTCAATCACCACTAGAAGCAGCTGCAATTGCAGCAAGAAACACATTATTACCAATAAACACTTATAATAATGCTGACCCATCTAACGAATATAGTGCAACACACACTAGAGCTATATCTGACCAAACAACACCAGTTTATGGTAAGGGCTCTGGTCAATATCTTGATATAGAAAACTATGGTGGTGTTGGTGGTGCTTATGATATTTACGGTAACCAATCACTTTATATCGGTTCGGGTCGTATGCCATCATTCGCTATGAATAGTGGTATGTGGGGGTATGGTCCAGTAGGTGTTGGGTTACAAAACTACACAACACCTAACACATCAGCTAATATTGGCCAAGTTATTATTTAATTTTTTTTATGAAACTTTACAATCTATTTCAAGATATTATATTAGAACGTATCAATGAATACAGACGATTATTAACTGAAGCTGTATCTATTGATGATGTTAAAGCTTGTATAGATGGTAAATATAATGTAAACATAGAATACATGGATGAGGGACAAACAGTCCCTAGTAAACGTTATATTCAAGTTTATGTTTTAGGTAAATCTAAAAGCGGAAACGACATAATTAGAGCGTACCAAATTGTTGGTGCATCTAAAACAGGTAATAAAAATGGTTTTTGGAAAACGTTTAGATTAGATAGAATTGTTGGTTGGTATCCTACGAAAGTAAAATGGTCTAAACCAATATCTGATTACGATTCAACTATACCACCTTATAATCAAAATGGTGACGCAACAATGTCATCAATTATGTACAAGGTAAACTTGAATCCACAACCACAACCACAACCACAACCACAACCACAACCACAAATACAACAAACAAATGGAAACACCAACACCAGTAGACGTTAATAAACTAAAAAGTATTTTAGGTAACGCAAAAAAGGTAATGAAAGCTGTTGAAGAAAAGTCACCCATCACAATTAAAAATAATGTGAATGAAAATTACGATAATTATTCAACTCAGTCAGCTTATTATGATGAAAGGGATGAAAGAGAACCAGTATATGAATCTTATTCACCCCCAGTGTCACAATCAATAGATACTAGAGATTATACAGCTGAAGATATTATGAGATCGAAAATGCCTGAAAATGTAAAACAAGCGATGCTAAACAAACCAATACCTAAACTTAGTTACGGTGCGGTAACATCTTCTTTTGGTTTAGAAGGTTTAGAAGAACTTATTGAAAAACCCACAAAACGACCAACACAAAAAGCACCTATTAGAGAATCGATAAATAACGGTTCAATGGAACAAATGGTTACAATCAGTATCTCTCAATTGAACGAAATGATTGATAATCGTGTTAATAAACTTTTAGCTGAAATGTTCACAAAAACTATTAGTGAACAAACAATCAAAAAAACAATCAATACTTTAATTAAAGAAGGTAAAGTTACAACTAAAAAATAAATAAAAACAAATTATTCAATAAAAAAGGGGAAAATTCCCCTTTTTTTATTGACAAATTTTTTATATAACATATATTGATCACAAAGTTATAATTTATGAAAAAACTTAGAGTTTTAGTTGTCCCAAGTGACAGAACTGGTGTTTCTTATTTTAGAAGCACAAACCCACATCTTATGTTAGAAAGCATGTATCCTAATGAATTCCATGTAGATATTGATTACGAACCTAAATTACATGATGATGAGTGGTTAAAACAATATGATATAATACATTACCACAGAACGTTAGGTATGTATGAATATATGTCAGAGCTTAATAATCGATTAAGAAAATTAGGTATAATATCTATTATGGATATTGATGATTACTGGGCACCAGGATTGCACCACCCTGCTTATCACATCATTAAAAACAATGATTTAGATAAAAAAATCGCCAATAATTTAAAACTAGCACAATACATCACAACAACAACGACTTTATTTGCTGACGAAATAAAGAAAATCAATAAAAATGTTTTTGTTATACCAAATGCTATTGACCCAGAAGAATATCAATTTAAACCAAAACCAACAAAGTCAGATAGGTTACGTATTGGATGGTTGGGTGGTTCATCACATTTACACGATTTAAAACTTTTAGAAGGTCTTGTAAGTAAACTAAACAATGATAAATTATTAGATAAAGTACAATTTGTGCTTTGTGGTTTTGACCTTAGAGGTAACCACACAGTTATCGACCCAATAACTAAAGAACAAACAAGTCGACCTATTCAACCAAAAGAAAGTGTATGGTATCAATATGAAAGAATATTCACTGAAAATTATACTAGTATTAGCCCAGAATATCGAGAGTTTTTGTTAAAATTCGTCAATGAAGAATATGATAATGTTGAAAACGAACCATACAGAAGAGTATGGACCAAACCAATTTCATCATATGCATCAAATTACAATTTGTTTGACGTTTCTTTAGCTCCGTTACAAGAAAATATTTTTAACAAAGTGAAAAGTCAATTAAAAGTTATTGAGGCTGGGTTCCATAAAAAAGCAATTATTGCACAAAATTTTGGCCCATATAAAATAGACCTTAAAAACGCAATAATGTTTGGTGGTGATTTTGATACAACTGCTAATGGTATTTTAATTGATTCAGTTAAAAATCATAAAGATTGGTATGTTGCTATCAAAAAATTAATAAATAATCCAGATATGGTTACCACATTACAAAATAACTTATACGAATCTGTTAAGGACATTTATTCACTTGAGGCAACAACCAAAACTAGAAGAGAACTTTATCACACATTAGTAAAAGAAAATAACACCGTATTATTAGAAACAACAAATGGATAGTAAACAATTAAAAAAAGTTTTTGAATTTATAGGAACAATGTTAGAAAACGAAACAGATGTTTCAGAAGCAAAAATCGCCCCTATTTCATCATTTGAACCATCTATCAGCAATATTGAACAATTATATGATAATAATTTACCTGAATCGTTTAAAAATTTAATCGAAAAATATAATTTAGATATTAGCCATATACGTGGTTTAATAAAAACACTTGAAATTGAAGCCGCTAAAGAAGCTATTAAAAATAGCAAAATAAACGAGTTAGCTACACTTCAACAAGAAATTAAAAAATTAAAAAAGATGCACGAAGATGAATTATTAACACTAAAAAATAGTGAATCGATTAATACCCCAAAAAACGAAGTTTCCTCTCCTATGTTTAATATTGAAAACCTAACTGACTATATCGACACAACAAATAATACGTTTACTCAAATGTTGCACCCTCAAATATCTTACCCCCAAACAAATACTGAGGAATCACTATTAAAGGAAAACAGTAATAATGTTTTGTCTAACGAATCACAACCTAACGAATCACAACCTAACGAATCACAACCTAACGAATCACACTCTAACGGTCAAACTGACTACGATAACTACTTTATTGACGCATCTTTAACTGATTAAAAACTTGTAAATTTCAAAAAAAATTAGTATATTTGTAAAAATAACAAGTTTTTAAAAGTATACTTATGACTTTAGAACAAACAAAAATTGTTTCAAATACAAAAAAGTTTTTTGAAACAGCAACTAAAAATGGGTTCATGAACGATGAACTTATGACATTTTTAGGTAATGATTTTATAAAAGCACCAGCTAGTAGCATGCTTGATTATAACAACGCTTTTGAGGGTGGTTTGATTGATCATTTGCTTCGTGTTGCTAATTACGCTGTAAGAATAAATAACGCTCTCCCTGAAGACGAGAGAGTTAACCAAGCATCCTTATTGAAAGTTTGTCTTTTACACGGTATCGGTAAAGCTAAATTGTACACACCATGTACATCTGAGTGGCACCGTAAAAACCAAGGTAAAATGTACGAGTTCAATGAGGATATTGTGTCTATGAGAGTTTCTGAACGTAGTATTTATTACGCAATGAGTCATGGGATACATTTTACTGAAGAAGAATATACTGCAATTTTGTTTTACGATAAAACAGATGATAAAATGTCCCAACACCATAATTCAATGTTAGGCGAACTTTTGAAAATGGGTATTACATTCGCAATCAAACACGAACAAAACAATCAATAATATGTTATCAACTGAAAATTTAGCTTATCTTCGTCAAAAGTATGAAGAAGCTTCTGACCCAGATAACCCTTATAGTGTTGATGATTTTAATAAAGAATTCGAACACTTAAATGTTGTCACAAACGACCCAAGAATAGTGGTCAAAATGGTCAATAAATCTAACAATGAAGACCCTACATTTGCAACAACTGGTTCATCTGGTTTTGACATTAGAGCAAACATTGATGAACCTATCATTCTTATGGCTGGTGAACGTTCAGTCGTACCTACTGGTTTGTATTTTTCAATACCAGAAACACTTGAACTGCAAGTAAGACCAAGAAGTGGTCTTGCAGCTAAAAACGGTATTACCGTATTAAATTCACCAGGTACGGTTGATTCTGATTATCGAGGTGAAGTTAAAGTAATTTTGATTAATTTAAGTAATGAATCATTTAAAATAAACCATGGTGATAGAATAGCACAAGGTGTTATCGCACCAGTGATGTCAACTCAAATTATGAGGTTTGAAAAAGTGGAAAATTTAGATGAAACCGAAAGAGGTGAAGGTGGTTTCGGGTCAACAGGAAAGAACTAACTATGAAAAAAAAATTAGATTTTAATGATATACTTTTGATGCCAGCTGAGGTATCAAAAATTAAATCTAGAAGTGAAATAAACCCTTATTATGATGGTTTTTTACCTTTGATAACAGCACCTATGGATACAGTCATTAATAGTGATAATGAACGTATCTATAGAGATTTAAAAATAAATACCTGCTTACCAAGAGGTGAAAATCCTAATTCAATTTTCACTCAAAGCCCTAATTGTTTTTTATCTTTTTCAATAAAAGAAATTGAAGAAAAATTCATCAAGAGCGAATTAAAATATAACGGATATTATCTAATTGATGTCGCAAACGGTCATATGGAACATTTGTTAACTTTGACATCAACGATAAAAACACATTACCCTAACATCACATTAATGGTTGGAAATGTTGCTAACCCCAAAACATATGAGTTGTTATCAAACGCTGGTGCCGATTATATAAGAGTGGGTATCGGAAATGGAAATGCTTGTAGTACAACTGTACACACAGGTGTTGGATATCCTATGGCTTCTTTAATTAAAGAGTGTTATGAAATTTCATGCACATTACATAAACCAGCAAAAATTGTTGCTGACGGTGGTATGAAATCTTATAGCGATATCATAAAAGCACTAGCATTAGGTGCTGATTATGTGATGATTGGTAGTTTGTTTAACAAAGCTATTGAATCGTGTGGTGATAATTATCTATGGGGTTTTAAAATTTCTCAAAATGATGCTGAAATTTTTCATCATTTAGGTCTACCAATTTATAAAAAATTTAGAGGTATGTCAACCAAAGAAGTTCAAAAAAAATGGGGTAAAGATAAACTTAAAACTTCTGAAGGTGTTATCAGAAAAAGAAAGGTTGAATATAGATTAGGTAGTTGGATTGAAAATTTTGAAGATTACCTAAGATCAGCCATGAGTTATTGTAATTCTAGAACACTTAAAGATTTCATTGGTAATACAAACATAATTGAAATAACAGATAACGCATATAATAGATTTAAAAAATGATTTCGGTAGTATATTGCACAAGGTCTTCAAAACCTGAACATACGGAACACTTGATAAAATCATCAGGTCTTCATAAAAAGTTAGAAGTAATTGAAATAATCAATAATGGTGAATCTCTTACAGTCTCATATAATAAGGGGTTAAAACAAGCCAAAAATAATATCGTTGTATTTTGTCATGATGATATTACGATTGAAACTAAACAATGGGGCACTAAACTTTTAAAATTATTCGCGAGAAACCCAGAATATGGTATTATAGGTGTTGCTGGAACAAAGTATCTTGCAACAAACGGGAAATGGTGGGAAGATAGAACCAAAATGTATGGTCGTGTAGCTCACACTCATGAAGGAAAAACTTGGTTATCAGAGTATTCAAAGGACCAAAATCAAGATATTGAACCCACAGTTGTTGTCGATGGTGTTTTCTTTGCTGTCAATAAAGATAAATTGATTAAGTGGTTTAATGAAGATGTCGTTGGATATCATTTTTATGACGTTACGTTCTGTTTTGAAAACTTTTTGGGTGGTATAAAAAACGGTGTAACTACAGTTATTCGAATAAACCACCAATCGATAGGCCAAGTTAATGAACAATGGGAAGAAAATAGAGAAATTTTCGCTAACAACTATAAAGAATTTCTACCTGTATCGATTAAAAAAGTTTTGCGTAAAGGAGAACGATTAAATATTATGTTAACTAGTTTAGCTTTTGACGATAGTTCTAATAAAGCAAAGATAATATTTGACATCGCCAAAAAGTTGAAAGACTTAAAACATAACGTAACTATTTGCTCAAATATGCAAGGTAAACTACCTATGTTGGCTAAACAAAGCGGGATTGAATTGGCACCAATCCAACAACCACCAGGTTTTGCATTGGGTGACGGAAAATGGCAAATACCGACACAAGATGGCCCAAAACCATCAGCACCTAAAACCCTTTATAAGGTTAAAGATGTGAAATTCGATATTATACATGTATTTGATGATGACATCATTGAACACATGAACAAATTATATAATGGTTTTAATATTGTAAATTCTAGGTTTAATAACGGATTGTTTGTTTCAAATGAAACAAACCCCTTGGTTAAGAAAACAATAGAAATGTCAACTGATTTAAATGAAATTAAATCAATGGATGTTAACACCATTGTAAACAGTTATGTAGATATAATTTAATGATTAAAATAATTTCTGGCTGGTCAGAAAAGGGTGGGTCAACTTCAGCATTTATTGATTTAACTAATGAATTCAATAAACGTGGGGTTGACACAACTTTTTACGGCCCACATAATTGGCACTTAGATAAGTGCCAATCTGGTTTATTAAATGATAACCTCATTATTAATAAAGAGGATATTTTAATTTGCCATTTTTTACAATTACCAAGTAGACCTAACGCTAAAAAAGTAATTCTTCATTGTCATGAAAAATGGTGGTTTGAAGTTGCTGATATCAAACAATATTGGGATACAGTTGTTTTTTTACATGAGGCGCATAGAGAATATCACGGTAGATACCAAGGCTCATTTGAAATAATACCTAATCTTAAACCAGACCTAAAACCTAAATCTAAAGAAGGTCTTGAGCTTGTAGCAGGTATTATTGGTGCTATTGAAGATAGAAAACAAACTCACATTTCAATACAAAGAGCTTTTGCTGATGGTTGTGATAAAATTAAAATTTTTGGTCATATAAATGATCAAAACTATTTTGATAAATACGTTAAACCATTACTTACCGATGACATAGAAATACTTGGATTTTCAACTGATAAACAAGCTATATATGATTCAATTGGTAGAGTATACCATTCTTCTAAGGGTGAAGTAGCTTGTTTGGTCAAAGATGAGTGTTGGTTAACCAATACTCAATTCTTCGGTAACGAAGAAACAAATAACATTGTTTCGCCATTAACAAATGACGAAATATTTCAAGAATGGAAAAGAGTTTTAGAATTATGATTATACACGCACACATACTAGCCTTTAATGAAGAAAAAATACTACCATTTACGCTAGATTATTATTCAAATATATGTGAAAAAATATTCATATATGATAATATGTCTACAGACGGTTCAGATGAAATTTATAGTCGATATCCTAAAGTTAACGTGATTAAATGGTCTAGTAACAATGAAATAAATGAAATGAATTACATCAATATCAAATCCAATGGGTATAAACAAGAAAGTAGAGATGCTGATTGGGTAATTGTATGTGATTGTGATGAATTTTTATATCACCCTAGACTTTTAGAAAAACTTCAGTATTATAAGGAAAACGGTATAACAGTACCTAAAATAAATGGGCATGATATGGTAAGTGACAACTTCCCAGAATATGATGGGAAACTAATAACTGATAAAATAAAAGTTGGTTCTGAGGTTTACCCACCTTTTTGTAAAAATATCATTTTCAACCCTAAACTAGATGTTCAATATGGTATTGGTGGTCATTCATTTAATGCCAGTGGTGCTATTTATTCAAATAGTGCTGAATTAAAATTGTTACATTATAAGTTTTTAGGTGTTGAATACGTAGAAAACATATATAAAGCTAGAGCCGAAAGACTAAGCGATTTCAATAAAGCTAATAAGTTTGGTGAACATTATTTTAACGTACCATACGATTACATGAATAAACTATTAAATGAAAAAATAGAGGTTATATGAGGACGATTATAGTTTCTGATTTTACAATTAAAGAAGTACCACATGGTGGTTCAGAATGGGTTAATCAAGTCTTGATTGACAAATTTGGTTGTGAGTTTTGGTATTCAAACCAAATAACTGAATTTGATAAAGACGCTTTTTATATCATTTCAAACATTTCTTTAATGCACCCAACCTTAGTTAAAGAAATCCCAAATTTAAACTATGTGATCATGGAACATGATTACAAAATTTGTGCTTCACGTCACCCTTGGAGATGGCCTGATTCAATCATTCCAAAAAACGAAAGAATAAACTATGACCTATATGAAAAAGCAAAAGCTGTTTTTGTACAAACAAATGATCATTTGAGAGTTTATAAAATAAATGATGTTAAAGCCAATTTTATTAATTTACATTCGTCTATATGGGCTGAAGATGATTTAAAACTATTGGAACACATGTTAAATAATTACCCAATAAAAAATGGGAAATACGGTATTTATTCCACTCCTAACTGGATTAAAAATACAGAAGGGTCTGTTAAATATTGTACCGAAAATTCATTAGATTTTACATTGATACCTGACAAAGAAAAACGCCTAGATTTTATTGAATCATTAGCCCAATGTTCCCATCTTGTGTTTTTTCCAATAGCTAGAGAAACATTTTGTAGATTAGTGGTTGAAGCTAAGTGTATGGGTCTTAATGTGATTACAACTAAAAATTATGGCGCTTCATTAGAAGGTTGGTTTGATTTATCAAGTCAAGATTTAATAGATTTTTTAAGAATGCAAACTGAAGATAATATTAATAAAATAAAACAAATATGTGATTTATGAGTGAAATAACAAATTGGGTGAAAAAAAAATTAGCCATGATTTCTCTTTCAATGGCAAATGTTGAGAAAAACGCCTTTGGACAAAGCGGTCAAGCATTGTCAGATAATGTAGGTGAAGTTCAAAAACTTAATCAAGGCGATGTGATGGACGATTTAGTGAATGGTAGGGTTACACAAGAAGTCCAAGATTTGAGATGGAGGATGTATAAAATTATGTCAGCAACTGAAAACATGACATTAGATGTTGACACCCTTTCAAAACATAAAACTGATTTAACTGATGAGAATGCTGAATTAGAAATAGTGGTAGATAACGTTACAGAATATTTTTCTGTAGTTGATACCATTGACACTTTTGAACTACATGGTTTAACGGCTGAGACAGTAACAATCGAAACTAAAATTATGGAGAATAAAAAAACAGTTGTAGCATCTCATGGTGATATCGATGCTAATAATTATTTTTCATTTGTAAAACCAGATAAAAGAGTAACGATACATAGATCATCATTCCCTAAATTTAACCTTGAAAACTATACTAAATCATTACATGTTAAAAAATTTAAAGATAAAAAAATATTAGAATTTTATGTAAGTAAATATCCAATTGAAGAAGACAGAAAAACGTATTTATTTATAAAAGAGGTTGAAAAAATATTTTTAAACCCTATATCATCAAACATAATAAATTTTGAAGGTGTTGAGTTCATAACACAAAATTGTTTAGGGAAACCCGATCATTTAAAATTTAAATATGAAAACCTTACCTTTCATAAAATAACCGAATTTAATGGGTTTTATGTAATCAAATTTTTTGGTGATGAAACAATAAACGGTGAATACATTTTCGAAAAATACAGAGAAGAGGTTTTAGATAAAAAATACGAAAATAAAGAAAAAAGAAATGAGTCAAATAACAGCCGTACTGAATGGTTATAAACGCCCACAGTTTTTAAAAGAACAAGTTGAAGCAATTAGAAATCAAACAATACCTCCAGTAGAAATAATGTTATGGCAAAATAACACTGAAGGTTTTGACCCAGAATTAATTAATTCACTTACTACAGCATCTTGTAATAAAAATTTAGGTGTGTGGGCTAGATTTGCATATGCACTTAATGCTAAAACAGAATATATTTGTGTGTTTGACGATGATACAATACCAGGTGATATGTGGTTTGAAAATTGTCTAGAAACAATAAAAAATAATGAAGGATTATTGGGTACGGTTGGATTAATATATGATTTTCCCAATCAATATCGACCTAATAAACGTTTTGGATGGGCTGACATAAATAACCCAGAAACCATCCAAGTTGATATTGTCGGTCATGCTTGGTTCTTCAAGAGAGAATGGTTATCAACATATTGGAGGGAACTACCACCAGTTGGTTTAACTACAGTGGGTGAAGATATGCATTTTTCTTATATGTTACAAAAATACTTAGGTTTAAATACTTATGTACCACCTCACCCAGAAGACAATAAAAGATTATGGGGTAGTATCAAAGGATGGGAAATGGGCACCGAAAAAAATGGTTTATCGCTTAATGAAGATAATATAAGGCATATGGATTGGTATCATAAGCAATTAATAAATGATGGGTTTAAATTAGTAAGACATGGAAAAGTTCATAACTGATTTTGATAAGTTTTGGAATAAAATAGAAAATGGTGAAAACTTTGCTTTTACACGTTATGCTGATGGTGAGGTAATGTTAATGAATGGTAATGCCGTAAATCATTTAACACAAGCTGCTATTGTTGATAAATGGACAGCACCAATAGGTATGACAAAAGTTGGATTAGATTTACTTGAAACCATACACCATAATGAACCAAATTATTATTATGCTATCTCAGCACCTACGGATAATGAAGGAGACTATCAATATTTAAAATCTGTAATTAAAGCTAATGAAGGAAATTTCACGTTTGTAAATCTTTGGATTAATAGTAATTATCAACGAAGTCTTGATAAATATAAAACACTAAATAGACCAGTTAATTTAATTTGTAACTATAAAGCAAAAAAACATAATTTTCCTTTTAAAATAAATGAATTTGTCATGTTTCCAAATGATTGTATATCTTTTTGGGAAACATCTGGCGATTTTTTTATTGAAAGTCTAAAACAAACTTTTGCTAACACTAACAATGAATTATTTTTCATTTCTTGTGGTCCGATTTCTGAAATAATAATTCATAAATTGTATGAATCAAACCCTAATAATACTTATATTGATGTTGGTTCATCTATAGATGAATTTATACATGGTAGGAAAACAAGACCTTACATGCACGAATCAAGTCAATATGCACAAATGATTTCAAGATTTTAATGATACAAATTGTATATACAAATAGTAAATGTAAAGATATTTGGTCTATGTTTATTTGTGAACAAGCAAGACATTTAAACGACTCTTTTTATTTTATTACGGATGAAATAATACCATTTTATCCAGAGGATAAACAATTCTTATATTCTGAATCAGATAACTATTCAGATGTTTGGGTAAATGTTTTAGAAAAATTAAATATAGAACAGTTTATTTATCTACAAGAAGATTTTATTCTTTACGATACGGTTAACCTGAACAAACTAACTGAATATTCAGAATTTTTGAAAAACAGTGATTATTCTTTTGTTAGACTTATAAAATCTGGAGAGTTAAATCAACAAGTTAGTGAAACCCTATATGAAATATCACCAGATAATGATTACATTTTTGCAATGCAAGCAACTATATGGAAAACAAAAGATTATATAGAGATTCTTAAAAACGTTCATGAACCTAAATGGTTAGAAACGCCTAACTATAAAGAATACATGAAATCAAATAATATTAAAGGGTTATGTCATTTTGATAATGAACAAAAAAGAGGTGGTAATCACCATGATAGCAATGTTTACCCATACATTGCAACAGCACTCGTCAAGGGTAAATGGATAACATCGGAATACGGTGAACTACTTATTAAGCTAATCAATCATTATCAGATTGATATAAATCAAAGAGGAACTATATGATTTTAGATTTAAATGATTTACATAAAAAATACAATATGAATATAACTGGAGTCATTCATATTGGTGCTCATTTTGGTGAAGAACATGATACTTATCAAAATTTAGGAATTAATAACATTGTTTATTTTGAGCCCGTCAAAAAAACATTTGATGTTTTATCTAGTCGAGTTTCAAACGCAATATTACATAACGTTGCATTAGGTTCTGAAAATAAAACAATCGAAATGTATATCGAGGCTAAAGATGAATATGGATGTTCCTCTTTATTAAAACCAAGTTCTAACTATGATAATGTTGAATTTAGTCAAAATGAAACCGTTGAAGTTAAACGTTTAGATGATTATAACTATACAATCTATAATTTTCTAAACATTGACGTTCAAGGTTATGAATATGAAGTATTAAAAGGTTCATTAAAAACTTTAGAACATGTTGATTATATCATATGTGAGATAAACAGAATCACCCCAGTAAAAAAAATGGACTATATCGGGGCTGAGCCTGTTGAAAAAATAATAGAATTACTATCTAACTATGGTTTTGAGCTGGTTGAACAAAATTGGGCTGGTGTATCATGGGGTGATGGGTTTTTTAAAAAAATAAATAAATGAAAATAATTGCATTAACATACGCTTATAATATTGATAAGTTAAGAGATATTGGTAGGAAATGGGCACCAGATGTTTACGGTAATAAAGAATTTATATTTAATTATTCTGCCGCATCATACGCAACATTTTTAGATAAACATAGAGATAAAACTCTTCACCTTTATACTGACGATGTTGAACTATTACGGAGTAAAATGGAAGAATATAATGTTCCACAAAATATAGTTTATGTTGATTTTAGTGAAGAAATAGAAAAGATAAAAAACACTATTTATAGTTTTGATATGCTCACACATTTCATCCATACAGCTAAAAGTAAAGATGAATTCACTGTAAAGATAGATAATGATTTAGTTTTCACAGGTGAACTACCAGAACCACAACCTAATTCAGTATTTGTATGGAAATATGAAAGATTAGTGAAAGAAGGCGACCCAAGAATGGGTGAAATCAAGGTAGTTCAAGAAACCGTTAAAGATTTAAATTTACCAATTTATAATTTAGGGGTTTTAGGTATCCCGCCTGATTTCCCTGAATTAGAATTAAAAAGAGTTTGTGCTGACATGGTTAACGTCGATATAAGTAGTGTTAGTGATTTGGGAGTTAAGATTTGGCATTGTTGTGAACAAACAGCAAATAATTGGATTTTTAAAAACAAAAACTATAACATTATTCAAACACACAATATTGTAGATCATTTTTATGATAATAAAATAATGTGTATTGAACGAGCTAAAAATTTATTAAAATGAAAACAGTATTAATATTAGGTGGTGGCGGTTTTATTGGCGGTCATCTAGGTAAAAGATTAAAAAAAGAAGGACACTGGGTTCGAATTGTTGACATCAAAAGACACGAATATTTCGAACAAGATGAAATTTGTGATGAATTTATCCTTGGTGATTTAAGAAACCCTTCATTGGTTTCTGTTATTATGTATGGCCCTAAACAATCCCATTTGAAGGATTATGATAATTCTTTTGATGAGGTTTATCAACTCGCAGCAGATATGGGTGGTGCTGGTTATATTTTTACTGGGGAACATGATTCTGATGTTATGCACAATTCAGCAATGATTAATTTGAATGTTGCCAAAGAAGCTGTATTAAAAAATGTGAAAAAATTATTTTATTCTTCATCAGCATGTATGTATCCAGAACACAATCAGTTAGACCCACAAAACCCAAATTGTGAAGAATCGTCAGCTTATCCAGCAAACCCAGACTCTGAATATGGATGGGAAAAATTATTTAGTGAACGTCTATATATGGCATTTAATAGAAACCACGGATTAAATGTAAAAATAGCTAGGTTCCATAATATATTTGGACCACAAGCTACTTGGAAAGACGGTAAAGAAAAAGCCCCTGCTGCTATGTGTAGAAAAGCAGCTGAAACACCAGATGGTGGAACTTTAGAAGTTTGGGGCGATGGCTTACAAACACGTTCATTTTTATATATAGATGAATGTATTGAGGCAATGTTAAGGTTAATGGATTCTGATTTTATGGGTCCAGTTAACATTGGTTCAGAGGAAATGGTCACAATAAACGAACTAGCTAAAATGGCAATTATTTTATCACGTAAACAAATAAACATCAATAATATTTATGGCGATGAATTTAAATTAAAATACGGTCATAAATGTCCTGTTGGTGTAAAAGGTAGAAATTCTGATAACACATTGTACAGAGAAAAAATAGGGTGGGCTGTTTCAGAACCTTTATTCAATGGATTAATGCAAACTTATGAGTGGATTGAAAAACAAGTACAAAATGAAAAGAGCGATAGTAGTTCAAGGACCATCAACACACATTAATGAACTTAAAACAGCTTGGTTAGGTTATGACATCATCTGGTCAACTTGGGATGGTGAAACACAACAATATACAGAGTCAGACATAGTTATAACATCTCCCAAACCAGAAGATACTGGGGTTGGTAATTTAAACCTTCAAAAAGTAACAACTTATAATGGTCTTTTAAAAGCAAAAGAATTAGGCTATGATAGAGTTTTTAAATGGAGAAGTGATATGATACCAACCAATCCACAAAAACTATTATCTGTTTTAAGTGAAGATATAAATCTATTATTTTACCACCATGTTATGCCAGATAGGACAAATTATTTTGTTGATTATCTAATGGAGTCTAACATTGATACAATGATTAAAATCTGGGAGTTTACTGACTTGTATGCAACACATGCAGAAGCGATAATAACCGATTCTATAAATCAACAAAACAAAAAAATTTATTTATTTGGTGGTAAATTAAATGAAGATAATGATATCATATGGCTTAAACGAAATATAAGCTTGAAAGATTATAAAAAATACCCAGAATTTGAACATAATGGATAATTTGAATATTTTAATACCAGCTGCTGGTGTTGGTTCTAGATTTAAGGTAGAGGGTTACTCAGATATAAAACCAATGATAAAAATTGGCGATAAAACAATGATTTATCGAGCGATAAAATCTTTAAATTTAAAAGGTCAGTATATCTTTGTTGTCAACAAAGAAAATGGCCAAATTAAAGAACTTATCGAAGAAATAAATAAAGTTGTGTTTAACCCCATCATTATCGAAATTGACTATATTACTGAAGGCCCAGCAAGTACAGCATTGTTAGCTTCTGATTATATAAATAATGACACCCCTTTGGTAATCGCAAATTGCGATCAGATAATGGAATGGGGAGAAGAAGAATTTTTAGATATAATAAAATCAACTGATAAAGATGGTTTAGTTGTAACCTATAAGGTTCAGACCGAAAAAAATAGTTACGTTCAATTAGATGAAAACGGAAACGCAATTAGATTTGCTGAAAAACAAATAATTAGCGATCATTCTTTAAATGGTATTCACTTTTGGAAAAAGGGTTCCGACTTTGTAAATTCAACCAAAGAAATGATTGAGAAAAACATCAGAACCAATAATGAATTCTATATTTCACAAACCTACAATGAACTTGTTGGTATTGGTAAAAAGATAGGAATATATGAAATAAACATTAATAAACATTGGGCAGTGGGGACACCTAATGATTTAAAACGATATATAGAACATGCAAATTTATAATTTGAAAGACATGAAAGGTGGTTGGTTTGTGGGGAATTTTACACCAGCAGCATTTACTTCTAAAGATTTTGAAGTATGTTATAAAAAACATAAAAAAGATGAATTTTGGGACACACATTACCACGAACATGTCCACGAAATAAATCTTTTGGTTAAGGGTAAAATGTTGATAAATAATGTAGAAATAAATGAAGGTGAAATCTTTGTTATTGAACCAATGTTTGTAGCAGCACCAAAATTCCTTGAAGATTGCGAGTTGGTAATAATAAAAACACCATCAATTGTTGATGATAAAATAATTGTTAATGATATTTAAAACAGAAATTAATAGAGAAGATTACATCATGGTAAAATATTACCTTGAATCTATAACATCTTTAAGAGATGCAGCTTGGAATTTAGCTATCGGCCAAAGTGTAGGTAACCCTAATGTAAGAAATAAATGGGAAACCGATGAATTATTTGAGAAATATTCAGCTATGGTTATGGGTGATGAAGAAGAATTGAAAACAGTAAAGAACGGTATCGTTGAAATAGCTTTCCCAAAAATAAATATTGATTGGAAAACCGATGGTGTTTCTCAATTACTTTGTTTCATTATGGGTGGTCAATTAGATATTGACAACATAACAAAATGTCACGTACTAGATATTGAATTCCCAGAATCTATTAAATCCACATTTAAAAAACCATCATACGGATTAAGTGGTTTTAGAAAATTTACAAATACTTTTGATAAACCACTATTTGGTGGTATTGTTAAACCTAAAACTGGTATTTCAAGCGACACACTACTTGAAATGGTTAAAGAAATGGTAGAAGGTGGTGTTAATTTCATCAAAGAGGATGAGATTTTATCTAATCCAAGTTTCTGCACCATTGAAGATAGGGTTCCAAAAATTATGGAGTATCTTAAGGGTAAAAACGTAATATATTCTGTTTGCATTAATTCTGACCCAGCATATATTCTTGATAGAGTTAAATTAGTTCATAAGTTAGGTGGCAACTCAGTACACGTTAATTTCTGGTCAGGTATGGGTGTTTATAAATCTATTAGAGATTTAGATTTACCTATTTTTATCCACTTCCAAAAAAGTGGTGATAAAATTCTAACCAACAAATCACATGATTTTAGAATTGAATGGTATGTGTTATGTAAATTAGCTGCTTATATGGGTGTTGATTCTATACATGCAGGTATGTATGGTGGTTACTTAAATGATGAAAAAGAGGAATTGGTGAAAGTTTTGCAAGTTTTAAGAGAACATGATGTAACACCTGCTCTTAGTTGTGGAATGCATCCAGGATTAATTGAATTCATAAATAATAACATTGGTACCGATTATATGGCAAATGTTGGTGGTGCTTTACACGGCCACCCAGATGGAACCTATGGTGGGTGTTTAGCTATGCGTCAAGCAATAGATAAAACATACGGTCTTGAATACAATAAAGCGATAGAAAAATGGGGGAAAAGATAATGCTTATAAATAAATTTGTAACACATATTAAAACCGTTGACCCCAGTTTTACACCTAGAGTTATTTTAGATATCGGCTCAAGAGATTTAGATCAAAGTATTGAATTTAATGCAGTTTTTAACGGAGCAAAAATTATAGCGTTTGAACCAAACCCACCACAATACGATATATGTTTAGCTAAATCACAACAATATGAAAATATACGTGTTGAACAATTAGCGATCAGTAATAATAATGGTGTGTTAGATTTTTATGTTACACATGGCAACATTGGTGCTTCATCACTTTTAAAACCAATGAATGTACCATTCGCATCAACCCAAGAGTTTACTAAAATATCAGTACCATCTGTTAGATTAATAGAGTGGTTAGAAGAAAATGAAGTAGAAAATGTTGACATCATGTGGTTAGATACCCAAGGTGTCGAATTAGATGCGTTAAAAAGTATGGGTGATAGAATTAAACAAGTGAAATTCATACACTGTGAAGCTGCTGAACAAGCATATTATGAGGGTCATCTATTAAAGAATGATCTTGTAAATTTTCTTGAAGAAAATGGTTTTGAACTTATTTTTATAAACGAAGCATATCACCCGTTTAATGAAGGTGATATTATAGCAACAAATAAAAATTTATGATACTAATATCACATCGAGGTAACATTAATGGGCGTTTAGAATCTTTGGAAAATGAACCAGCTTATATTGATTTAGCAATTAAAAAAGATTACCTAGTTGAAGTAGATGTTTGGTATGTTAACAATGTATTATATTTAGGTCATGATAAACCATTATATGGTGTAGATTTTGGATGGTTTAGAGATAGATTGACGAAAATTTGGGTACATTGTAAAAACATTGAAGCTTTTGAATTTTTCAAAAAACAAGAATACAAATTTAATTATTTTTGGCATGAAAATGAAAAAAGTGTTATAACATCTGAAAACTATATAATATCACACGTTGATGAAGAACCAACACATGGAACTATAGCAATGATGCCAGAAAAACATAATTTTGATGTTTCTAAATGTCTGGGTGTGTGTAGTGATTACATTGAAAAATATAAAAATATCTAATCTGTTGACTTTTACGTGATATTTATAATAAAAGTCATGCATGAATAAAAAACAACCTGCAACAAGACAACGTAAAAAACCCATAACCGATCTTGAAACACCAGAATTCGGTCATCATGAATCAATCTTATCTAATATAAAATTAGATATTAAACATAAAAATGAGACGCAAAAGAAGTTAACTACCGCAATTAAAAAGAATGATGTCATATTATGTACTGGCCCTGCTGGTACTGGTAAAACCCTTCTTAGTGTGTTTGAAGCTCTTATCTTACTAAAACAACATCCAGAAATCTATAAAGAGATTAAGCTTGTTAAATCAATCACCCAACTAAAAAATGAGGAATTAGGTACATTACCAGGAGACGAGAGAGACAAGCTAAAGTTTCACATGATGTCATATTTAGATGCATTTCATAAATTAATAGGCGAATCAAACACCAATAAACTAATAGAATCTGGATTGATTAAAATGGAAGTCTTTGGTGCTATTAGAGGTCGTTCTTTCACCAATGCAATCATTATTATCGATGAATTCCAAAACATAACCCACGATAATGCTAAAACATTTTTAACTCGATTCTCCGATAACACTAAAGTTATTGTTTTGGGTGATAGCGGTCAGATTGATTTAAAAATTAAAAAAGATAGTTCGTTAGAGCGTTTAGTCAATAGAGTTAAACAGTCCCCTATCGAAGGTGTTGAAGTAGTTGAATTTACTGAAAAAGACACAGTAAGACACCGTTTGACTAGTTATTTTATTGACATGTTTAAAGAATCTGAGGAAGATAAAAATCTAAAAAACTTTAAACCTCAAAAAAACAAGAACACAAACTTTTTTACCAAATTATTTAATTTTTTTCGTTAAATTGTGTTTTTTTATTTACTTATATCTATTTAGTCATTAGATTGGTTTTATGAAAATAGGTATAAGTATTAATGAAGTGTTACGTGACTTTTTAAGTCAGTTCAATTACACATACGAAAAATACATCGGAAAGTCGGAAATTAAAATTTCCGACATAGAGTCTTTTGACCTAACAAAACATTATGCGTTTGAATCGGTTGGAAGAATGAACACGTTTTTGTATTTAGAAGCACCGTTAGAAATATTTGGTCATGCTGACCAAATGAGTGATGGTCTTATAAATAAATTCAATACCTTCTTATCAGACATCTCTGATGATACTGACCATGAAGTCTATTTAGTCAGTAGAGAAGTTAATAAAGCCATTCCAGCAACGTTGTTCTTTTTATCTAAAACAGGGGCTCGAATTACAAATATTAAATTTGTTAAAAATAATGAAGATGAATGGTGTGATTTTGATGTTTTAATCACTGCTAACCCAATTGCTTTAGCGGCAAAACCTTCTGGTAAAATTAGCGTAAAAATTAACGCTCCTTATAATAAAGAGTCAGAAGCCGATTATAAATTAGATTCGTTTTTAGAATTTATAAACGATTCAAATTTAAGGGCTAACGTCTTGACTACAATAACAACAACAACTTACGAAGAATTATCATGATACAATTTGGCGGAATTTACTATTATTTAGACCTTGAGGCTTTTGAAAAGCTAGTTTATATTGAACCAAAAAAAAACGATTACCATATTAGCGAAGAAAAAACAGTTAAAACTTTATCAGAGGGTAAAATAGAAGAGACTTTAGTAATAGCTAAAGTACCTAAAGCTAGGGAAATCGATTCAGTAAAATATGATATATTAAGAAATTGTATCGTCATTATTTTAGATTCTGAAGACCAAGGTGATTCAGAGTTAGGACCTGAAAACGCATTAGAAAAAATGCCAATGGCTTATAAAGTAGCCTTTAATACTTTATATAAATACGAAATCATTAAAGAACAAGAATAATATGAATACTGAACAATTGCAAAAAATAGACGAGCAAATTAAGAACGCTGACGCTATGTTAAAAAAATTAGAGGATAAAGATTTCACAATGTATTTCTTTACTCTCGACACAAAAGGTAACCCAACAGCTGGTGTTGCAAACATTTACGAACACGTAAAAGTATTAAACCAATTAGGTTATAAAGCATCGATTTTATGTGAAAAAAACGATTATCGTATTAGAGGTAACGCTGAAGGTAACGGTATTTCAGATTGGTTGGGTGAAGAATATGCAGCACTACCACACGTTTCAATAGAAAGTGGAACCTTAAATATAAACCCTAATGATTTCGTTGTTATACCAGAAATTTTTTCAAATATAATGGACCAAATAAAAGGGTTTACTTGTAAAAAAATTGTTTTCTCACAAAGCTATGATTATTTATTGGAATTGCTCCCAATTGGTAAAAAATGGAATGTTGATTATGGTTTTAATGACGTTATTACAACTAGTGAAAACCAAGCAATTTATATTAGTAATTTATTCCCTAGTATAAACACTCACGTAGTTCCAGTTTCAATACCTAAATTCTTTAAAGACAGTGACAAACCTAAAATACCAGTAGTTGCTTTATCGACTAGAAATCCATCAGACGCTGCAAAAATCGCAAAATCTTTTTATCTCCAATACCCACTTTATAAATGGATTACATTCAAAGATATGAGAGGTATGTCTAGAGAACAATTTGCTACTGAATTAGGTAAATGTTGTTTAGCTGTTTGGATTGATGATTCAGCTGGTTTTGGTACCTTTCCTATTGAAGCCATGGAATGTAATACCCCAGTTATAGGTAAAATGCCTAATTTAATTCCAGAATGGATGGAATCAAAAGATTCTGAAGGTAATTTAACAATAAAATCTAATGGTGTTTGGACAAATACCACAATCAATATCCCAGAGTTGATCGCAACTTATTTAAAGTATTGGTTGGAAGATTCAGTACCAATTGAACTACTTAAAACAATGGAAGAAAGTCGTGGTCAATACACACCAGAACGACAAGTAGAAGCAATCAATAAAGTTTATTCAGGATTGGTTGAAAATAGAAAAGCTGAAATTATGAATATAATAACAACGCTTGAAAAATCTAAAAACCAAACTGTGAATGGATAAATCATACAAGATAAAAATGTCTATATTAGATGATCAAGGTGTTGAAAAAATAACTGGGACGGTAGATAGTGACACAATCAAAGATTCTATGAGAATTGGTAAAATTGATGGTATATCATTTTTATATCAATCGTTGTTAGATGAATATGACAAAATAAATGAAAAAAAATTTACAGTAACAACGTATTCACCACTTGATTTCACCCCAACACATATTGAAACAATATTTCCAGATGATATGGTTCAAGGCATAATTAAATGCTGCGATAAATTAGAAGCAAACACCAATGGGAAATATAAATTAAAAAAAATCATTGATACCAATACAGAAAAAATAAGTTTTGGTATTTCTACTAATGATAACGAAAAAATAGAATATACAATAACAGTAACTAAAAACAATTAAAATGAGCAATACAAATATTTCTGTCGTATTACCAGTTCATCAATTAGATGAAACAACAAAACCAATGTTTGCGAACGCAATCAAAAGCATTGCAATACAAAAAATTAGACCCGATGAAGTAGTAATTGTAGCACCAAAGGATAGTATAACTATGGAATACATTAAAAATGAGTTTGATTTTGGTGACCTTAAAACAATCATAACTTTTGTTGATAACGATGGCAAAACAGATGTACAAACACAATTAAATCTTGGAGTTTCTAAGGCTAAATCAGATTGGGTTAGTTTCCTAGAATTCGATGATGAATACGCATCAATTTGGTTTGATAACGTAGTCAAATATAGAGCAGCGCACAAAGACGTTGAAATCTTTATGCCATTGATTGTTGACGTTGATAAAGACAATACATTCCAAGGTTTTACAAATGAAGCTGTTTGGGCACAAAGCTTCTCTGATGAGTTGGGTATTTTGGACAATAATGCGTTATTAGCTTATCAAAACTTCGGTATTGATGGGATTGTAATGAAAAAACAATTATTCGATCAATTTGGTGGATTTAAATCAAATGTAAAATTAACATTCATTTATGAATTCTTACTTAGAATGACATTTAAATCTGTTAAAACTATGGTGATACCTAAATTTGGATACAAGCACGTAAATCAACGTCCTAATTCATTATTTGCTCACTATAAAGAAACAATGAAACCAGATGAAAATCGTTGGTGGATTGCTCAAGCGAAAAAAGAATATTATTTCGCAAAAGATAGAGAAATAACATATACAGAACAAATATCTTAATCGTGAAAAGAGGACGCAAAAAAGAAGAAATGTATTTTGGTCCAAATGAAGAAGAAGCAGTAATTAAGTTTTTAGAGTCTGAAAACGAAAAAGAAAGGAATCAGATTTTTAATGAGCAGCTAAACGCTCCGCTTATTAAAATGGTTGAATCGATAATTAGAAGGTACAAATTATTTAGAAAGGGGTACACGTTTGAACAAGTGCATGGAGATACAATCTCTTTCTTAATGACAAAAGTACATAGGTTTGAAAAGGGTAAAAATAAAAAAGCGTATTCATATTTTGGAACAATAACTAAAAATTATATCTTGGGTTTAATAATGAAAGATGATAAGATGATGAAACAAACTACATCATACGAAGACATCTCAATGGATTTAGAAGAAGACGAAGATTTATCATATAGTATTGATTCAGATAAAATACCAGCCGATGAATTTATATTAAGCATCATACAAGGTATTAAAGATGAGCTTAACAATGAAAACCATTTACCAAAGAAAAAGCTAACCGAAAATGAAAAAAAAGTAGGTTTTGCTTTAGTTGAAATACTTGAAAATTGGGAAACAGCTTTTGATGCCATGGATGGTGGTTCAAAATACAACAAGAACTCAGTTCTTGAAACAATGAGGGAATATACCCATTTATCTACAAAAGATATACGTTTAGCCATGAAACGCTATAAAATACTTTATGATTTCATAAAACAAAGTGGTTTATAAAAATACTATAAAAATCTCTTTTTGAGGTATTTATATAAAAACGAATTTTATGCCAAGAAAAAAGAAACAAGAAGTCAAGGTGAACAGTACAGCATCATTGGAGGGACTTTTACAAGAAACTTACAATGACGCTTGTTTACAAATTAACGAAGCTCAAATAGGTATCAATGAGCTAGCAAATGCTGCAACACCAACTGATGTTGATGATTACACCAAAATAGCTAAAGAAAAAAGTAATTTCTTAAAAGTTAAGGATTCAGCTATTAGAATTAAATTAGAACTAGCAAAAGTCCAAAGTGATATCATTAAACACAATGGTAATGCTCAATCAGGTATTGAAGAAAAAACACATGGCGAGACAACTTTTGATGATTTTTCAGCTATTAGAAATATGCTTAAAAATTCTGGTAATAATACAGATTTAGATTTAGAATAATCGTGGCAATAGTTGATAAAAAGAAACAAGTTTTTGGTAAAATAGCAGCGTTTAAAACACTCACTGAAAGTTTACCAAAATTAAAAAAAACTTCGTCTCTACCATCAATAAATAATGGTGGGGATAGCATTTCTTTTTTAAGTGATTTAATTAAATCCTTGATTGGGTATGAAGCTTTGAAGTCTTCAGTTAGTGAAATATTAGCTAATTCATTACCTACGATTGAAAAAAATATCAAAAACGTTCTTTCTACTGAACTTAAAACTTTAGTTAGTTGTGGGGTTGACCCTCATTTACCAAATTGGTTAAAGTCAACTGGTGATGGTATTGTAATACCAGTATCTAAAATAGATTTTTTAGATATGTTACGAACTGACCCAAATACCTTAACGGGTAGTCTTATTTATAACGATATCACACCAACGCTTACCGATAGTACTGACTTTAACACATTTCTTTATGGTGTCATACAAGACGATGGGATAACACATACATGGGAAAATATTTTAGATTTTACGTTTAATTCTATTGGTATTGGGTCAAACCCAAATAACACACTAACAATAAAGGCTAACCCATCTTACAATACAAAAACACTTACTGAATTAAATAATGATTATATTTTCAGTAATAATTTTTTAAACACTGAAAATGTTTTAACAAAAAGTATAGATTTTAATTTCGGTACTCTATCTTCTTCCAAGTCTTTAAAACAATTAGAAGAAGAAGCTAAATTAAACAAAATCATCGATAAAATGGTCAACAATTTGAATAAAGACCCAATGAATGATGATGCTTTTATATTTACTAAAGAAGAAACATTACAAAACGAATTAGACGCCTATCATAGAAAGAAAGGTTATAAACCTTTAAATCTATCATTACCAATAGCAGCAAATACCAATGGCGGTACAACAACACCAATGGTTTCATCAGTACCAATACAACAATTAACTGGTTTTACAACTTCATTATCTACATCAACAAACCCATTAGATAAAAAAAACGCTATCAGTTCTGCATTAGAATCAATGGCTAATTCAACAACTTTTGCCATAACAAAACTAACTGACAAGCCAAATGTAAAGCTAAATTTTATTCAAAATATTTTAGATGTTTTTATTCGCGCTATTGTTAGTATCTTCCTTTCACCAAAAGTTATGATGGCATTTGTTATTAACTATAAAATTATATACGGACCAACAGCTGAATATGATGGCGCTATTGATTTCATAAAGAAAAATAAGCAATTAATGAGTAATATCATGAAAGCTGTTTCTGAAGAAATAATAAAAATTTTACTAGCAATAGCATTAAAAGAAATTGGTTATTTGGTTTCAGCTGCAATGCTTAAAAAACAAAAAGAAAAAGCGAATAATAGGTTAGGTCAAATACAATCTTTATTAGGCGTTCCTAGATCACAAATAAATAGTTTATTAAATAATATTTAATATGGCAGATACAAAACCAATACCGAATACTGGAGTTAATATGTCATCATTAAATGGTATCCTTAATACTGTTTTATCGGCTTTTAAAATTCCAGAAACACCAATTGAACCTTTACCACCTCCATTGATTATGGTTGGGGCTAAATTAAGACCAGGACTTTCAGCCGAGAGCATAGCCGCTGAAATCATTAGTCAACAATCAGACGCTGGTAGAGTTGTCGGGGACGTTTTTGCTGATGGTCCAAATGTAGAAGAAGCAATGGAAGTAATAAGAATAAAATCAATAATAAATGCATTGTTAAATGATGCTAGAGTGGATGTTGTAATCCCTCCTGGTGTTTCTGTAAGTACCATTGGTATTGGTAATCTTGGGGCACCAGTCGTTTCTCAAGGCACAACAACTTCAATGGGTATCGGTGACGGTATTATAAGATAATGGATGAATTAGAAAACAAATCAAATAACGACCTTCTTTTTGAAATTAAACAAATGGAAGCCGACTACGAAGCACTTAAAATAAAGATGCTTCAAGATTTAGATAAAATGGACGAAATGGATAGACGTTTTGACCGTATTCAATTAATATTGCATAAACGATTAAATAAATAATGAATGAAGGTACAGCAAGGTCAGCAAGAGGTGATAAAAACCCAATGGACCATTTATTTGAAACTCATAGGTATATTGAGGTAGCTGAAGTTGTTTCAGTCGATGACCCATATCATATGGGTAGAATAAAAGTTAGAATCAAAGGTCCAGCATCAACAGGTGGTGATGATGGAACACTTGATGCTGACCTACCTTGGTGTTTTCCTTTATTACCTAAAACTTTTTCTAGTACACCTAAACCTAGAGAAGCGGTATTTGTTATGTTTTTTAGCAAATATAGAGAATTTGCTGATAGACTATACATCGGTCCAATAATTTCACAACCAGATAAACTTAATAATGACCCGTATTATAATACAGCATTAAGAGGTTTTACCTTTGCAAGTGTTCAACCAAATACTACGGTTGATAGTATACCAGAACTAAAAGGTGTTTTCCCAGACAATAATGATGTTTCAATTCAAGGTCGTTATAACACTGATATAACTCAAAAACATAACGAAATAGTTATTAGAGCTGGTAAATTTGAAATTAATCAGTCTAGCAAACCATATGGTTTTGTTTTTAATAATAAAACTCAAGCTTACATCCAAATGAAGAATGACGTTATTATTAAACCAAAAACACAAAACTCAGATGCTAAATTAGGTACCGTTACTAACGTAGTTGCTAGCAAAATTAACTTACTAACACATGAAGACGGTAATCCTAGATTTAATCTTTTAAATCAAAATGACTTAATTGATGACGAAACATTAGCACTAATTTTAAAAAATGCTCACCAAATACCTTTTGGTGATATAGTATTAGAATATTTAATACTATTAAAAAACGCTATTCTTTACCACGTACATAACGGTTCTGGTAACCCAGCAACTGATTTAACAACCACTGGTAACCAACAAACTATCGCTGAACTAAAAGCAAAAGCCAATGATTTAGAAAAACGAATGTTATCTAAAAACATCCGCATTAATTAAGGTTTTCAAATATTTATAAGAAAACAAAATCATGGTAATACGCACATATTTCGATAAAAATAACACTATTGTAAGTAATTCAAATGTTAATACTGGTCTTAATCCAGTAACAGAACTATTTTATGGTGGTGCTATTGGGGAACAAAAATATAGCCGTTTCTTATTTAAATTCGATGAAACAAGATTAAAAGAATTATACACTGGTGGTACATATACTGACCTATCAAAACTTACTCACACTCTTAAAATGACTAATACTGGCTCTTTTGATACCCAATATTTAAATGGGACAATGGGTGGAAAAGATAGGGCTAGTTCATTTGATCTTATTGTGTTCGAAATCAATCAAGATTGGGATAACGGTGTCGGTTACGATTATGAAATACCTACCCTTATAGTAGGTAATTCAGCTTATTCTAACGAAGCGTCAAATTGGATAGAAGCTAAAACTGGTGTCAATTGGGCTAACGGAACTGGCGTTTATTCTGGTTCACCTTCAGGTATTACAGTTAACACACAACATTTTGATAAAGGTAATGAAAATATCGAGATAGACATCACTGACTATGTTAATAGCTTAATGACTGGTTCAACAAATTATGGTTTAGGTATAGCTTATGCTAGGGCTTATGAAGAAATGAATACAACACAATTACAATATGTTGGTTTCTTCACGAATAACACTCAAACATTCTATGAACCATATGTTGAAACAATTTATGATAACCATATCGTAGATGATAGAAACAACTTCTTTTTAGATAAACCAAATAAATTGTATTTATACGTTAATTTAAACGGTAATCCCACTAATTTAGATAGTTTACCTAGCGTAAACATTTATGATGCCTCAGACACCCTTATTTCGGCTTATACATCGTCTGATGTTAACCACGTAACACTGGGAGTTTACTCAATTGATTTAACAATTGAATCCAACGGTGATAATGTGGGTGTCATGTATTATGATACTTGGACTGGTGTTACAGTAAATGGTATCACAAGACCTAATATTGAGTTACAATTTGCAACTAAAGATTCTATGGACTACTATAATATCGGTGACAACACTATGCTACCTAAGAAAGTTGCTGTAACAGTTGCAGGTATTAGAAATCAAGAAAAAATAAAAAGAGGTGACATCAGAAAAGCTATAGTATCAGCTAGAATACCTTATACTGTCGAACAATCACAATACATTGATGATTTACAATATCGTCTATATGTTCGTGAGGGTAAAGCAGAACTAACTGTAATAGATTGGCAACCTGTTGAAATGTCTAGCAATAATTATTATTTTTTATTGGACACCCAAAGTCTGATTCCAAATACATATTATTTAGACATTCAAGCGTCTTCTAGCCAAGAAATCACAACACTTAAAGATGTTGTAACTTTTGAAATAATCAATCAATCAGAATTAAGGAAAGGTCAATAAATATGAGTAAAAAAACAGCAATACAAAAAGCAAATAAACGTTTGTTAAATGAAGATGTACAACCACCAGTAAATTTTACTGATGCAGAGGTATTTTCTATGTTATATGAAATCGAACAAAAACAATTACAAGGTGAGCAATTATGGGACTTATATAAAGATAGGTTGACACAAAAGGGTAAAAATGTAAAACCAATAAACCCACCAAAAGATGCTTATATGTAAATTATTTAAAAATTTACTTGACAAAATAAAAGTTTTTATTATATTTATAATTACGTTAACTAACGTATTGGTCTCGACCGCGAAATAAAGGTTTAGAGTTGTTATAGCAACAAAGATATCAGTACAAATAATAAAACATTAAAGTTAATAAATATTATGAACAAAACATCTATTGGTACAAAAGTGCCTACAGCTAATATTGCTGTAAACAAAAGTAGAATGAAAATCTACAACAAGTCTGGTGAAATACCTACTTATTATCTTCAAAAGGGTCAAGAATTTCAAATTGAATTATTCAACCCAACAACAAACGTTGTGTTAGCAAAAATAGAATTAAACGGAAAGTTAATTTCACAATCTGGTTTGATATTAAACCCTGGTGAAAGAGTGTTCTTAGATCGTTATATCGACGTACCTCAAAAATTTTTGTTTGATACTTATGAGGTTTCAAATACCGAAGAAGTAAAAGAGGCTATTAAAAATAACGGTGATATTAAAGTATATTTCTATCAAGAAGAAGAAATGTTAGATTTTATTATTCCTATACGATCAATTATAAGAAACTACCCACCCTACCCAACCATAACTCCAACACCTTATTGGTATTGTGGCACATCAACAAGTAGCGATTTTAATTTAACAGCGAATAACACCGTAACAAATGACACACTAATTAACACCGCTACTTATTTTTCATCATCTGTTGGTGAAGAATTGAAATCATTTAAAAATACTAAGCGGTCTAAAAAATTAGAAACTGGTAGAGTTGAACAAGGTTCCCATTCTAATCAAAATTTTACATATGTAAATAAAAATTTCAACTCATTGGCATTTCATACTGTAGAATACAAACTTTTACCGATATCACAAAAAACAATAACAATTGATGAATTAATGGTTAAAAGATATTGTACAAATTGTGGTAGTAAGGTTGGTAAAACTGACAAGTTCTGCTCAAAGTGTGGGACTAAAATCTAAAAAAAAAATAAAGTTAACGTATAAATAAAGGGACCCATGGGTCCCTTTATTATTTATTACTTTAATAAACTTCTTTATATGGTTTTAAAACAATTATTTATCCTAACTTATTGCTAAAGTAATCAAATGCTTTATCGTTTAGTTTATCAGTACGTATTTTTTGTTTTGCCATTATTGCTTTACCATCAGCTAACATCTTCGATACATTAAGTGGTTTTTTTATCCTAAACTTTGTATTAACAATTGCGTTATATTCTGATGATTCATTTGGGTAGTGAAAATAATTTTTATCTGTTGGTTTAAGCGTAATATGTTCAATATTTGGGTCTTGATAAATTCTATTAAGCATTTTAACTGCCAAAGCACTTGTTGATGAATCTCTATCAGCAATCAAATAATCTGGGTTTATTAAGGTCAAAATTATATTGAATAAATAAAATCCGTAACCTTTTTCAGCCCCCATCGCTGGAATGTGATATAACCCATTCTCTATTTTTTCATAGGTTGCAACACCATAAAAGTTTAATGTTGCTTTATCAAAAATAATAATATAAGAATCAGTGATGAAAATAGCTAAATTTACACCCTCATTTATACCCTCATTTATACCCTCATTTACACCCTCATTATACCCCCATTCATGTATGCTATCACCGAATGTAAAAAGAGTATTCGCTGGAACAGTTTTTGTTATTATCTTAAACTTATTATTTAGATTATTTCTACCATGAGATTTTGCGTAATCTGGGTTTATTGTCACCCAATCACCATTGTTAATTGTTAAACCCTTAGATTTTTGAGCTGATAAGTTATTGATCTCTGTCTCAATATCATTATATATTTGCTGCATTCGTTTATCATAATCACTTATTGAATCATAATATTTTGCATCTAAATCATTTACGATTTTATTTTTCATTGGATAAAAACCAAATTGATTTTTATAACTAATTATACTTGATAATTCTTTAATTTTTTTTGAAACATCATAATTTAAATCAGGTACTGCTCTATAAATTTTAACCTTAGCTTTAGGTTTATTTCTTACTGAATGAATAATGTGAATAGAATATTGATCTGAATATTCGTCACTATGCTCACCATATAACCTTACAGCATCATTAGAATATATGTCATCAGGAAGAGTTTGTGTCATATCATATATAGGTGTGTCATCTTTATCTGGGGCACTGTGTTCACCTTTATAATCTAAAGTTTCTCTCAACAACTTTTTAATTAAGTCTCTCATACTTTAAAAACATTATTTATTTTAACTATACTATTAATGTCATTTAGGTTAATCCCATAACTTATATCTACTATACCAGTAGAATCTTCTATTAATTTAACTGCATTGTATCCGTGTTTAAAAACTAAGTTAACAATTTGTGGTTCGTCCATTAATTTCCACATGTCTTTAACACCATAACCATACCCTGATTCCCATAACTTAAAACCAATATCATATAAATTATCTTCAAAAGTGTTTTCATCACTTAAATCTAAAACTGTTAATTTAGAAAAATTAATAACACATTCAATAACTGCTTTCGTATAGTTTTTTGAATGGAAAGATTCTAACTTACTTTCAGCATATTTTTTCGCCATTTCTTTATTTGGTGTGACAAAACCAAATAAACGATTTTCTTCATTTGAAAAAAAACCACTAGAAAAACCTGTTCTTTTTTCAAACCCATTAAATTTAAAATCATTAATAGGTAAAACAGTACCATGATACATGACGCTATTATTTATACTCTCCCTTAGTAACTTTTTAATTAAGTCTTTCATACCAATAAATATCTTAATGATACCCTAAAACAAAAAAGGTGAGAAAAATCTCACCTTTTTTAAGTTTATAGAGTTAAATAGATTATCTCAATTCGTTTACGTCGAATGTTGGTACACCGTCTACACGCACGTGGCCGTAGAAGCGGTTGTTCACAACTTTTTTCGCGTAACGTGTCATGATACCCTTCACTGGAGCGAAGTTGAATGGGTTATACATTGTTGGTGTAAGTTGCAATGGCACGTATGGTGCGTAGATGTAACCTGTGTCCAACAAAGATTTACCTTTGTGACCAACAATGATAGAGTAAGCTGGTGCGTAAGGGTCACGATACACTTGGTAACGACCGCTTAATGTACCAATTCTTTCAATACCCATGTTGTATTGGTCTTGTTCTGGGTTCGCGTCAGATACGTGGAAGTATTCAAGGTCATCGAAAATCGCAGAGATTTCTGAAGATACAACGATGAAGTTTGCACCACCACGAAGAGTTGATTTGTGGATTTGAGCACTCAATTGGTTAACTCTAGTGATAAGAGTTTGGTTCCAGTCTTTTTGAGTGTATGGGCTAGCAGCAGAAGAAGCTCTTCTCCAACCGTTGTAGTCCCAACGTAATTGCCATGCAGCAGCTTTACGAAGGTCTCTCAAGATTTCACGGTCAATTTCTGCCGCAACTTGCTCAGACAACATCGCAGTCAATTCAGCTTCAGCGTCAATGTTGTGGAATGCACTAACGTCTTGCGCCAACTCTGGTGACCATGTTGCACGTAATTTTCTTTCTTCAACAGATACAACAACTTCGTCTAATCTGAATGAAACTTCACCAAGTTCAGTTTCCAATTCAAGAGACTCGTACTCAGCCCATGCGAACTGAAGACCAGCTGTTGTTGTGAAAGCAGATGTAGTAGTAGCAGAAGCACCTATATAACCATCGTAAGTTGAAGTACCAGCGTTAGCAGTACCTGAAGCGGTAGTACCTACTGGGTGACGAAGGTCAAGAGCAACGTACATAACGTTTGCTGGGTTGTAAGGGCTAGAAGATACAATACCTTGACCGTATTTTTGTGTTAACACACGGAAAGGTACTTCCTTGTTAGCTGCAACGATAGTGTTACCATCACGGTCAAGGATAGCGTTTGTTGTTACAACGTGCAATGAAGCCAAGAATGACTCAGTGTCCATGTTGTTACCATCAGGACCAGTCAATTTTTCACGACCGTTGGTAGAACCAGCACCGCCAGTGAAACCTGAAAGACCAATGATGATTTCTCTTACAGAACCATCAGTAGCTGTTGGTTGAGTAGAAGCTGGAGCTGATACAACGAATTCACCAGAGCTATTCAATGTGTAAGCGTTAAGACCAGATACGTTCATAGCAACGATTGTAAGAGTACCTTTTGAGTTGTCGAACAAACCATCGTTATAGAAAATATCGTAAAGGTTCTTAGCGGCCCATTGTGTTAATGGTGTAGACGCTTTAGTTACAGCAACTGGCAATGCAGCTGAAGTAGCAGTACCATCATGCATACCGTTAAGACCAGTGTGAGCTGAGTAAGTAGTACCGTATACATCAGATGAAGGAGTTGTAGCGTAGTCGTTACCAGCAACACCTGAACCATTCACACGGCTAGAAGTTTGTGGTACGAAGAAGAACAACTTACCGATTGGCATGTTCATAGCTTGTACAGATACGATGTCATTCGCTAAAAGTTTAGAGAATACACGTCTTACGATTGGGAATACAACAGTTTCGAAAGAACCTGATGAAGTCGCTGTAGTTGATTCAGTCAACAAGCTAGAAGCTTGGTTTTCGTACAACTGTGCGATGTTTTCTTTTACGTGGCCACGAAGACCATCAAGGAAACCTAATGAATCCCATTTTGCTTGGGTTTCTTTACGGATTGCTTTCATGTGATTCAATCCGATGTTACCTACTTGTCCAGAAGTCAATAAATGTGACATAATTTTCTGTTTTATTTGTTTGGTTTTGGTTATTATTTTATTTTCATCAATTCCAAGATTCTCTTGGTTGATGGGTCAACATAAGCTGTGTTCTCATTTAATTGTTTTGAAGAACTTGATGTTGACTCTTTAACGATTTTGTTTTCCACTGATTCAGCAATTGGCTTTCTCGCTTCCAATTCATTAGAAATGGTTTTATAAAGCTTTTTAGATTCTGCAAGTGTTGTTGCACCCTCATCAAATCTTTTGATAATGCTTTGCTTCTCAGCTTTGGTAGTAGAATATTCCATTAACAATTTAGTTACGTAAGTTAAATTGCTATTGAAAACTACAGTCTCAGTTAACTGTGTTCTAAATTGTTTAAGTGCTTTTCTGAATTCTTCATTTTCGCTCTTAAGCTTTTTAGCTTCAGTCAATAGAGTATTATATTTTTTTGTTGTTTCAGAAACTAATTTTTTAGCAGCTAAAGATTCGTTCATGATTGATTTTGGATTTTCATCAGCACCTATTGAACCAGCAGCAGATGGGTTTCTGTGGTTACCCACACTCATACCCGTACCTACAGCAATTTTTTCATCAATAGTTTCTTCTTCCTCTTCACTTGATTCCTCACCACCTTCTGGGGTTTCAGTTTCTTCTGATGATTCCTCACCAGCTTCTACTTCTTCACCACCTTCTGTGTCTTCAGAACCTTCTGAATCATCATCCATTTCGATTTCATAATCTACATCATCTTCACCACCCATTTCTGGTTCTAATTCGCCACCCATTTCTGGAGCCATATCGTCACCCATTTCTGGAGCCATATCACCTGCTGGCATAGTGTTTACATCTGATGTTTTGATTACATACTCACCTGGCTGTGATACATTTAAGTGAATTTCATCACCAACGATTTCGATTTCATCTTCACCACTTAGTTTTTTGTAAACTGCGATAACATCGTCATCTGACGCATCAGTTAAATCCATTTCGTCTGATGGCAAGCCATCCATTCCTAATTCGTCTGTTCCAGCTAATGAATCCATCTCTGGAGCCATTTCACCACCCAAACCTTCTGGGGATTCAACATCTGTTACCTCTAAAGAATCACCTCCCATTTCACCCCCCATTTCTGGTTCGTCATCCATTGGAATGTTTTCTTCAGTGTAAGCCTCTTCACCAAGAGACTCTTTTACAACAGCATCAATTTCTTCTTTCGCTACCGAACGAAGTATTTCTTTTGTGTTGGCATTGAGAGCGTTTTGTATATGTTTGATATCCAAAAGCGCTTCTTCAAGCAATGATTTTTTATTATTTCCGTTCATTGTTAATTGTTTAACACAGGTAAAATATTACCTTATTTGATAATAAATATATATGATATTTTGAAAAGTCATAAAAAACGGCTTTTTCAAAAAAAAAAATTAATCATTTAAAAAATTTGTTAGTTTATCAGTTAATGATTCACTAACAATATTCTTCTTTTCCTCTATATTTTCCGCGAAATGCGTAGCTTCTCCGTGGTTTCTAAATATCCAAGCGTCAGGTGTTGAAGGTGCTGTAACAATATCCCAACAAATTAATTCAAAATCATCTTGCACAATTTGTTCACCATTACGACCTTCTTTTAAAGACCCAACACCACGAGATGAAACACCAATTTTAATTCTATGTCTTAAAAGATTTGCAACTTCATCACCTTTTGTTGATACAATACCAAGATTAATAAAACCTGGCGACATTAGAATTTCCATCTTACCCATAAGAGTATTACCCTCCCACCATGTTTCGATTATATTATGTGATATTCTATCACCTGCTATAATACTTGACTCTGGGTGGTCTAATTCACCTATTGCAGCTCTATCTTTAATTGCTGTTTGATAAAGTTCATTTTGTCTTTTAAGGAGTTGTTCAGAATATACACGACCATTACGATTAAGAACACCATATTTTTGCAAAATAACATAAACGATAAGTGGCTCAGCTAATACCATTTTACCCGTCTCTAATTTTTTAATTTCATTAATAAACGGTTGGTTTCTTGGTTCATCAGGACTTATATAGCCAGCATCATGTTCGATAAGATAACCAAAACCTGTTTGGCCACGTTTAAGTACTTTTAAATTGTCATAGTTTATATCCATATTTACCGACTGTATAGCAATAAATATATTGATATAAAGAAAAAGCCCCAATCTATTGACTGGGGCTTTATTTTTATTTTTATTATTTCTTTTTCTTGTTAAAAGAAAAATAAGTATTTTTCCTCATTACATTATTGATGATGTGTCGTATAATTGATGTCAGCGTTTCTTTCATTTCATCATCATTGACTGGAATCTCTATTGTTGAAAACAACGTAATTTCACAATTCATAAAACTTCTTTTACCAAACCTAATACCTGATTCTCTAATATCCAAATCAACTATAGTTCGATCTTTAATAAAAGATAGATAATTATCTTGATCAAGTGAGTACAAAGACTGCCTTAATTTCTTGTTCATATCTCGTATTGCTCGATTGTAGTTAATGTCTTCCCCACTTAAAGGTTCCAACCACGATGATATATTGATATAAACGGCTTTGGGGTTTTTGTTATCAACGCTACCGTACACCACGTTAAATTCTTTAAAAGAATTCGTTTTAATTTCTTTTCCTGTTTTCATATAACTTTTTTTTACAAATATACGAAGAATGAGAGAAAAGTCAACCTGGTTTTTAAAATTCGATCTCGTTTATAACATCGGCTTTTATTTTATTCACCGCCAATTTTTTAGCTATTTGATCATGTGAGTTAAACGCTTCATCATTATGTGTTGCAAATGATGAATATAATATACAATCATTACCTTCTCCATCATAATCTTTGATTCTTTTTAGAAAATAAATCGTTGAATATTTAACCCCTTCTGCTAAATAAATGTTCTTAAGGTCTGATTCTGGTTCTTTAGTAACGTCAAAACGATAATGTCCCTTTAATTCAGCTTCTTTTAGAATTTGTCTATAACTATCATCAAATTGAAAATCTACATATTTCCCCACAGCACCAAACGATAATTTTACTTTGCTATTATCAGCGTGTTGTTCATATATAGCTGTTGCAAATTTAAAGTCTTCTTTTCCATTTTTTGCAACGAGGATAAGAAATCTATCTACCTTTGTTTTATGAAACAAATCATCAATCGTATCCTTTAAAAGATTAAATTTATTTAATGTTAGTGAAAACATTAAACCATTGTCTTTTTCTTCTTTTTTTTCACTCTTATTTTTAACTTTAGCAAATCTAGATTTAACCCACTCTAAAATAGACGGACCGATTATCGCTGTAAGTATCGCCACCAATATTGGTGATAATGCAACTAGTATTTCTTTCATTTCAGTAACAGTTTAATAATTAAATATGGATTAGCACCAACACTAATCGTAAAACATTTATTTGATTATTTCAAATTATCTCTCAACTCAACCAATTTAGAAAGATTTTTTACAAAATCTTCATTGATTTCTTTCTTATCATTTAAAAGTTTTTCTTTAACTCTTAGTAACTTATCTTTTAAATCTAAATCACTAGTATTTAACTGCTCATTAATTAAACTTAAACATTCACTTAATAATTCATTATAAACTTCGGTTTTTTGTTCATCTGTTGACTCAATGACTACTGTTAGCATTTTTCTATCAGACTCAGTTAATGAAGAATATTTATCGTTAAATTTATCAATTAAAATTCTTGAAACTAAACTTATAGGTAAATCAATTGATTCGTTAACAACTTTAGGTTTATTGTTGAGAATATAATCAACTACTTTACTTGTGGCTTCAACTATTTTGTCAACATTTAATGGGTGTTTATCAGTAAAAATTAAAGTAGAAATATTTTCATAGAGTTCACTATTTTCTGGTTCTTTTTCAAAAATAATTTCGTTTACTAATTTAGTGTTTGCCTCTAAAATTTTATTTTTATCAAATTTATTAAACAGTTCAACATTCTCTTTTACAAACATTCTAGCTTTTTCAACATCTGATTCAACTTTATTTTCAATATTTGTATAAACCAAAAATTGAGTTTTAAGAATTTCGTTTTCTTTGATAAACTTTATGTATTTTTTGAACAATTCTTTATTTGAATTATTTTTAGACATAACAGCTTCAGACAGCAAATTATTATATGCTGTTTTAATAGCGCCAAAATTCTTTGATATGTTTGTAATGTTTGCCATTGTTTAGTTTAATAATAAATATAGATATTATTCTAAAAAAGCTTATTCACCTAACATTTTATTGATACCATTAATCATGTCATCGATATCATCATTGATTCTCAAACTTTTATTATAAACTTTTACTTTCTCAATATTTGGAGTTCCGTCTGGTTTTATCGATTCGATCAATATATCCATAAACCTATTTTTATATTTTTTAGCTCGTTTTTCAAGTCTTTTACCTAAAATAGCTTTTTGTTCTTTTAATAGTTTATCAGTTTTTCTAATAGATTCAGCTAAATTCTCAGTATCGGCTAATTCTTGGTCTTCAACACCCTCTTCACCCCCTGCATCCTCTAATGCATCGGCAGCACCAGTTTCACCACCAGCTTCTGTTGATGCTTCATCTTCACCCTCTTCACCAAAATCTAGGTCTTCTCCACCTATACCACCACCACCGAATGAACCACCTAATCCACCACCACCAGCACCGCCTTCTCCTTCTTCACCACCTTCTGGGTTACCACCACCATTTACAGCTGCGTTCATATCGCCATAAATTCTATCCACAACATCAAAGATACCAGTATGTTTAATAACCCCTTCTGTTCTAGCAAGTTCAGCAGATGCAGCTTTTTCCATACGTTGTTCAAGTAAATCTTGTTTAATTTCATCATCAGACATACCTAAAATTTCTCTTTTAGCTTTGGTCATAGACATTGCTGCAAAACCATTACCAGCATCAGATACAGCATCTTTAAATAATGTAACTTTATTTTGTAAGTGCTCAATTTTAAGCATTTCAGCTTGAGTTGATGGGTTATTTAAAGTAAGCGTAAAATTATCGAAATCTTCTTCAAACCCTAATAAAAATAAATGAATAATCGCAATTTTATTTAATTCTTGTAAAATAGCTTGTTGAATACGATTTATAGTTCTAGAAAAACGTATATCTTGAAGTGCAAGATTTTTTCCTTCACCATTGGTTTCATCAAAACCTAAGAAAGGTTTTGGTACTCTAAGAGCTGTAAATAAATTACTTCTTAGGTATTCAATATCGGCAATTTGATCAAGATTCTGAGCACCTGGTAGAGTATCAATTGGATTTGGCGCATCTTCACTTCTTACTGGGATAAAATAATCTTGGTCATTAGCTAATTGATTAAATTTTAAATCCATCTGACCTGTTTGTGGGTCAATCATAGGGATACGTTTAAATCTATCAGCAATCGCATCAACATATGCTGGTACATCAGCATCATCAATATTACCAACGTATATTTTATATACACGTCTTTCTGGAGCACGTGTAACACGATACACAAGCATTGAGTCTTCAGCAAGGATAAGTTGTTTCCAAATACGTCTAGATTTTTCTAAAATAGAGGTACCATATGGTAATCTTCTATCATCCCCCATTAATCTGAAATGAGCGATTTGCCATGAATTAAATTCAACATTATGACCTCTCCAAACAAATTTTGTTTTATCAATATCATTAGTTGAGGTGTTATTAATCATGTCTATAAGTGAGCCTTCAATACGGTCCATTTCATAATTAGGCATTTGTTTACCACCTAAAATTCCATGTTTATCATCAATATTTAAAAAGACAAAATTATCACCGTATTTGCAAGTATTTCTAGTCCACACTGGCAAAGCGACATGTGCGTCTAATCGATTATAAAAAAGGTCTTCAAGTATACCCTTAACTCTTTTGCTATCTGAATATATGTTAAGTATCTTACCTTTTTCATTTATAGTTGTTGATTCTTCAGCCATAATATCTAATGCAGCAGCAATGGTTGGGTAAAATTCCATAGCTTCAAAATCAGCGTATGAGCTTATACGACTAGTTTCATAATTTATTGATTGTTGAAATAATCCGTTTTCAACCTTACGCCACACACTACCCAACAATTTATTTTGATGTGCTTGTTTTAAAGCCAGTTCATATTCGGCTTTATTTTGAGTCTTCATCAACACATCATTACTTAGACTATACCTACTAGTTTGCTTGGTCATAGGTTGTGAACGTTTAACATTATCTGGTGATAAGGCTAAACCTAAGCGTTGGAAAACGGTTAATTTATTGTTTGCCATAATTTTTTTTTTAGTTTAATATAATACAAAATTTAATAAAATAAAGCTTATTCAACATAGTCACAAGCCATATATGCTAATCGTTGTTGTTGATAGTCAATAATTAAAATATCGTACACATATGTAGTAACCCAATCTTGTCCTTGAGTTCCAGCTATTGCTGTACACCCATTACCCCCATTTTGTCTTGTATTACTACTTATTTTTTTCTTTTTTTCAAAACATGGTGGTGTCCACGTATATAAATCTGGTGTATATTGTTTATTAACATATACATGACGACAAGTTCTTGGTTTCATAGTTTTAATAATTATTTCATTCCACTAAATAACCACATATATTGACCAGTTGGGTCTTGCATATTTTTGGATACTATAGGATTAAATTTAGGTCTAGGTGCGGCTTCTTTATGTCTGTTAGCATTACTAACAAATCCTGTTCTTTTAAGCTCATCATCTTGAATAATTTTACTATCAGGAGAACCATTTAACCAAGCAGTAAGCATGGCTTTGCTTTGTTTCTCTAAACGCTCAAGATTTTTAAATGAGTGTTCAAGCACCCAAAGCGCCATGGCTAAACCCATAATTAAATCATCATGGAAACCATCTTGGTGATCAGGACGACCATTTTTATAAATAAATGTTTCCATCTCTGATAATAATCTTTCAGAACGAATCTTTATTTCGCCAGTTCTGACTTTTAATTCAAGGTTTGCAATCATTGGAAGACGAACTGAGTTTGCATGAAATCCTGGTGTTTTTGCCGCCTTACTAAAACTCACTAATTCTCTTTGTTTTTGAGATAAAAGTTTACCATCTGTGGTGTCATAGTGTAATCTTTTGTAGTTAAATTCCAAAAGTTTTAATACAGTCGACACACCTAAACCACCTGTTACGTCAACAACAGTGTATGCTTTATACAGCTCACCATATTCTTCAACCAATTGAGCCAATAAATCAGGTGGGATTTTACCTTGATATTCTAAAACTTGTTCCATAGTAGTAAAATCAACAATAACAATTGTTGAAGTATCTTCACCATCCCCTCTGGCTACGTCAACCCCTGCTATATATTGATGACCTTCTTGAGGTAATTCCCATATCCAAGTTGACGCTGTTTCACCCATTTTTAAAATTGAAATCGGTTCTTTTACATTTAATTTTCTTTGATTAGCAACATCTTTTTCATCAATAACGTTACCACCTGAACCAATAAAAGATACATCCAATTCTTGCGCAATCATTCTCGCATCATTGTTCATACCTAAACACATTTCTTCATACCATGGCGATGTTGGTTTCCAATCGTTGGCTAATCTTCTCTCATATGAGTTAAATGTGAATTCTAATTCTGCTTCAACAACATCATCTTTAATCCATTTTAAACCCTTATTGTATCTTAAATCTTCATACCATCTCATTTCAATGATATTGAAATTATTCTCTTTAGCTTTTGCTTGTTTATATGTTTTGTAATACAAACCATCATGACCTCTAGGGGTTGAAATCAACATAGCTTTACCACCAGTACCTAACGCAGTTAATGCGGCACCAAATACTTCAGCACCGTTATCAATAAACGCTGCTTCATCCATAATTAAATATGTTGGGGTGAAACCACGTAAAGCGTCTTTAGATGTTGCAACCGCTTTTACACGACTACCATTAGGTAATTTAATTTCTTTTTTAGAATCAGTAGTAAATATAGATTTTTTTTCCTTTTCTTCGCTTCCGTAATATTCAGAACCCCAGAACCATCTTGGAAGTTGTGATAAAAAGTCTTTAATTTTAGCTAAAAACTCAAAAGCCAATTCTTGTTTATTGGCGATAATCAACACCGCCTCTGGATTTTCTACATCGGCAGTAGCAACTTTTAACGTCATATATGCGGCTGTAGTCGTGGATACACCAGCTTGTCTAGGTTTAGTAACTAAATTAAACCTATGTGCTTCATACGCATAGATTATTTCTTTCTGGCGTGGAAACAATTTAAATTTAACAAACCCTTCTTGGGTTTTATCAAAAGTTTCTAAATAAGTTTCTATACCATATATTGGTGATTGTAAACACTTAGTAAATTCTTTTAATATTTCTAGTCTCGATAATGGAGCTGTCATAATATATGTTTATAATAAATATGTATAAACGCATAAAAAACCCATTATCAAATGATTGAGGCCCTTACAGGGCCTCAATAATATCTAATAAAATCATCAAATTAAAACAAATCTTCAAAATCATATCCATCTGAATCGTCATTAAAATCACTACCAGATTCACCACCCATTAGTTCATCAAAATCAAAACTTTGAATATCGGAATTATCGTTACCACCACTAATCTCATCTATAGCTTCATTAAATTCATCCTCAGCTAATCCTTCTTTAACATCTTTAATTATTCCATTTATAATTTTTTTACCTTCTTTTGTCCCAGCCATAATCTCTCTCATTTTTACATTAAATTCACGAACTGGTAATTTTACTAATTCAGTATATATGTGGTGTTTTAAATCGAAATCGTCTGGTTCTATCATACTTGCAAATTGTTCCCAAATAGCAGGTCCTAAACGCATATCCCATGGTTCAGCAGCTAAAAAATCGGCTTTATTGATCACATACTCACCAATTCTTTTTTGTTTTGGTAATCCGTGACCAGAAATTAATTCCATAACCCCTTTCACTAATTCATGTATTAGTACTGGAAAAACAATAGCTTGAGCATATATAATTGCTTTAGGGTTAGCAGCTGTTGGAAATTGAACCCTGACAACACCACCCTTAATACCCTCTTCCATATCTGGAATAACATAATACATGTAGTCAGCGGCTGACATCATTTTAGCGTATTTATTAGGTAATCTAGGGTCCAATTCAGTTAATTCTTCATCAACCAAATGAAACATATGATTTGTTTTTTTTGCAGCCCCTTGAATCATTGCATTTATAAATCTACGTTTATAAACTTCTTCATTAGCTAACACTATTTCATCATGATTTTTAAAAGTTGACTCAATAGCCATTGGTTTAGGATTTTTTTTAGTACCTTCCATATTAACTTTATCAACTAATTCACAATGAATTTCAACAACATCTTTATCCATGTTGTATTCTTCACGAATCATTTGTTCAGCTAATTTTTCTAGTTTCTTTCTATGTTTTAATTCTAACTCTACAGACTCATTAATGAGTGGTATCATCTCATTTAAAAGTTTCGTGTTGTCAATCGTGTCAAGATCGAAAGCTCTTTTATATCTTTTGGTAACTTCGGAAAATCGTTTACCTAAAATCTTTTGTTCAAATGTAGCTTCATCATCATCAGGAAAGATAGGGTGTTTACCTAATGAGTGTTTTCTATCAACCAAATCTTGTTCTAATTTTGGTGACATACGCTCTGTCATACCTTCTGGGTACACAATACTTTCATTTAAAAGTTTTGCTTTTTCTTCTTTTATGGTTTTTTTGGCAGCTTCTCTCAAAGCCATTTCAGCCATTTTTCTAAAATCACTCATTTTTTAAATCTTTTACTTTAACCACTTTTATCACGTTAGATTCAGCAATCGGTGTTGTTAGTGGTTTTTCTTGTGATACATTACCATAACTCTTAACAATTGATGCAATTTTAGTTTCTGGTACGTTTAATATTTTAGCTATACTTTGTAAAAATGCTCCCTTTTCAATATCTGTATTTAATTTTGAAAAATAGTTACCAAACATTTTTGAAATCCTACCGACTAAAATAGCCATGTCTTTTTTTAATTTATCAACATCATTACCATCAGTTGTTATTTCATCTAAAGTAATAGCTTCACGAATAGTTTCACCAGCTCTTAACGCCATTAATTGTTTTCTATTCATTAAACGTTGATTATCTTCTAATTTAGTTCCAGATTTCAACATATCGATGGTGTTCTTAAAACTAGCAATAACTTTTCCGCTATTATTATCAACAAAGAATATTTTCGCATCACCAACGTCAACTAAATTTATATAGTCTTCCCATTCTTTTTGATCATTATAAGCTAATTCTTCTCTTGAATAGTTATAATCTTCTTCAGTTGGTACTGGTTGAATATTAGACCCCATCACACCCATAGTTTCTTTCATTGGCCCAGCAATATTTGATTCAAAATATGCAAGGTCATGAATTATATTATCACCAGATTCATTCAATTCATCCATACACATAACACCCAAAACTATTTGTTTGTTTTGGTCATAACCCCTTACCATTTGATAATTCTTATCAGCAATAGAAAACGGTTTTGATATTTCACCAGTATTCATATCTTTTACTTTAGATAGGTAATTAATAATTGATTGTGGTTGAATATCTGTACTTTCCATTTGGGTAGCCATTGATGTTGTAGAAGGATATGAACTCGAAGTAGATGAAGTAGGGGTTGGTTTATCACCAGTTATTGTGACATCCTTTTTCTCATCTGGACTTAACTTACCTTTTATTTTGCTGTAAGTTGTCATATCAGTTTTTAATTCGTTTACTTTATTCTCCATCTTTATTCTTAAAATTTAAAATTAGGTCTTTTTCGTAGAGTTTATCTTTAACAGACTGTAATTCTTCTCCGAAAGTAAAACATATTCTTTTTTCTGGATAAGACTCATATGCGTCTATATTTTCCCATGCCAAAGCTATCACACCATCAACAGCATCCCAAACTGCAAATATACTTGAATTTTGTATCACATCTAATTTCAAATCAGATTCTAACCTACCAACAAGTTTTATAAAATGTTTGCTTGGTGGTGATGGTCTACCAGACGCTGGGAAGGCGTCCCAATCTTCACCATCTATATTATCAGTATTATCTGAAAATATAAACTCATATAAGTACTCAGACTTATAATTACTACCAACTTTATTTACATAAATTAAATACATTAATGACCTTTAATTTTAAAATATTTTCCAGTTTCTTTATATCTTGAATTAGGGTTTATTAGCATGGCAATTTTAGCTAAAATAACTGCGTCTTTTCTATCTAACTCTTTATCCCCAACATCAAAAAAATCCCTATCGATATCATAATGTATGAATGAATATTTTGACGAATCTCTAACGACAGGAGCATCACCAAAATTATGCTCAACTTGAATGGTAACTTGTCTATAATTTGATTGTTGTGGATTAGAAACAACGATGTCTTTTATAACCCCACCTAATAATGGTTGGTTAATGAATTTATTAAAATATAGCTGCCCTAATTTATGTGTTCTTTTATCTGTCCCCCTATCTTTAGAAACATTTATAGCGCTTTTAAATGTTTCTGGACTAATCTCAGTTATATCACAATTAGAATTACTTGCTTTTGGGTCTGGTTGTACCTCAGGCATAGGTAAAAACGGTTGGTTCTTACGTTTTGGGGTTGTTATTGGTGATGGGGCAACTGAAGGTTTTACTTCAGGTGTTGGGGCTATTTCTGGTTCGATCATAGAGTCTTCTTGATTAAAAGTCTCGGTCAATTTTTGACGAAGATAATTTTTATCAAATATACTATTTTTTTCATAATTAATCAAGCTAGACTCTTCAATTGGGACACAATTAGGTACTGTTTTACCATCTTTTTCTTTCAACCCTACTTGACGATATCCTTTCCAACACCCTTCGGTTATTTCAGTTCTTGGTTGAAATAAATTATTCTTAGGCACTTCATTTAAAAATAAATTACCCATTTCACCATTACCATCACTAGAATTCTCACCACTTTCATATCTCCACGGAAAAGCAGTGGCACCACTTAATGATTTACCTTCTTGAAGGAAATTTTCAGCAGATGGTAAATTTAAAGTTGTTATCACATCCATTAAACGATATTGTCCAGATATATCAACTGAATTATATATCATTTGTAATATCATATCTAATTCAGCTTGTGAATACATTTTTTTGTTTGCTAATGGCTTTAATTTATCCGTATTGATAAATTCAGAAATAATTCCACCATCTTCAACCGCTTCACCTAAATCATCAGCTGGTTCATCCATAGAGGATTCACCACCTAAATCATCAGTTGGTTCATCCATAGATGGTTCACCACCTAAATCATCGTTAGGTATATCGCTATCGGCTTCTGGTTCAGCATTACCGTCACCATCACCAGATTTCTTTACTTTATTTATAATGTCTTTTTGATCTTCAGGTGTCATTTCAGCCGTATGTGTGGCTGATAATAGAGAATTAATAGCAAATTTCTCTAAATCAAAATCAGGTTGACCACCTTGTGATTCAGTGTACGATCTTAATGATTGACCTAACTTTCCAGTTAATTGTTCAATAAATTTTTTAGGGTCTGATTCTTCATCAGCTTCTACACCTGCATCAAAAGGTGTGTCGTCAAAAGGTTTATCATTGCTTGATTCACCCCCCATGTCACCACCCATGTCATCACCCATAGAAGGTTCTGGTACCGCAGGTGCTGGAGCAGCTGGAGCTTCAGCCCCAGCCAACTTCAACTTAAATTTTGTTTCTTCAGTTAGACTTTTTTTTTTACAGTTAGATTTTCTACTAACTCATCCATGTTTTCCATAGCAGAAAAAATAGACATTCTAGATTCGGTAACTTTTTCTTTACCACCCTCAAGAGTATTTGACGTATCAAATGTCTCATGATCAACACCATCACTCTCACCAATCATTTTATCAATAGCTTTTTCATCTTCAGTCATTTCAATCTCTTCTTCAATTGGTGTTTCTTCAACTTCTTCTTGTTCTTCTTCAACAACATCGTTGTATGATTCAGTCAATAAGTTATCGTTAACTGTGATGTTGATCTCACCTTCGAAATTATATGCTTCTGCTAAGCTTCTAAACATTAAATTTAGTTTTTTTAACGCTGACGAATAAGAAGGATATGCTGCTTCTTTTTTGTTTTTCAAACCACCAATATATTGGAAATCTTCAACAATTAAGTTAGAAGTTTTGTTTGCTCTTTTAATATACCATTCTCTATTTTCACGTATAATAGCATACGCAACACCGTCAGGTCCCATTTTAGTCAATTCAACTGCTGATCTAGAAACACCTTCATTAATTGGTGTAACACCCATTAATTGCTTCATTCTGTCATTTATTTCATGACCTTTAAGACCTATTGGACTGATATTAGATTTTTTATTCATATGTTTAATCTGTTTTCTTATATTATAAATATACCACTATAAAGCAAACGTTAGTTAGTTCCGCCTAGTCCAGAACTACCAGAATAGACATCTTTATATTCCCCAAGTAAAAAGCAACCTGTACCCCCACTTAAAGAACGAATCCAAACCTTAACGTTTGATGAAGGGCCAACACTCATAGATGTACCGTTAACATTTATAGTACAACCAGCGCTACCACCATAAATTTCTGAATACGTATGTGCTGTCATATTTGCAGAACCAGCCGCAACGATTACACTGTGTATGTCATTTATATTTGCCATTGATTTAGTTTTTGTTTATAAATATCGTAATAAACAAAAAAGCACTCAAAAAGAGCACTTTAATAGACTTTATTTGGAACTTACAACTCGTATTGCAATCCCATCCACAACTTCAATATAATACTTATCTTTTTCGAATACTGTTACCAATTCACCCAATAATGAATAATATCGTTTGTTTGCCATACTGTCTAATTCTTCTTTTTCATTAATAGATATGGTAGGTGAATAAACTATACTTCCATCATCTTTTATTATCTTTATTCTATAAAAAACATTGTTTTTTAATGAATAGTTATCATAAAACGTATATTTGTGTTGATCATCCGTATTATGCATAGCCATCAATGAACCAACAAACTCCCAATTTATTTCATTAATTGACCTCTCAATGATAAATTTTTCCATGGTTTCTTCTTTAAACGTCACCCATGATACATCTATAATTGTGAAAAATTCTTCAGCATTTAAAGCTATTAAATTATCTGTAATATATTTAGGTACCATAAGTCTACCAGCAGTAGAACTTACGTTACATGTTGACCCATATGTTGAAATTCGGTATTGATAACCATTTATTTCATCACTTTCATCATCAAAACTAATAGAAAGAGTATCACCGTTTATTTTGTATGGATATTCGTTTTTTACTACCTCCCAAGAATCACCATTATTTTTAGAAAATTCCCATAAAAACGTTGTGTCAGCGCTAGCAATAAAATTATATGTTGATAATCTGTTTAAGATCGTAACATTAGATGTAGGGTTTTTAGTTATTTTAGGTAGTTTATCAATTTTAACATAAAATTTTGCTGGGGATGACCATACCGAACTACACCCTAAGGTCGTTGAAACCGTTCTTAAATAATAATTCCCACTAGTTAAAATAACATTCACTGGATTTATATCGGTACCAGTAGGTATTGTTTGGACGAAAGTGTTACTTGGTAAATTTAATACTTCAAACATACATGCTGTTGGGGAATATGTAACAGCTGGTACAGCAGGTATTAAACACCCTAATAGTTTAAAATCATCGATTCTAATCTCAACATCATTATTTGATGAGGTATAAAGTATTCTCAATGAAAGGTTTTTTGAATTTGGAATGTTAATCGCTGTTTTTCTACCATATTCAACACTTATTAAATCAGAGTTTAATACTAATTTTTTAAATTCACTATTGTTGTCTTTAACCCAAATAGAAATTTCACCATCAGTTACTTCATCACCTAACTTAATTGCGTAAAAATTAATAGTTAAATCAGCAAACCCCATTGTATTTATACCTGAAATTTCTAAATATTGTACCAAATCACCCTTAAACCCCAAATTACCCCCACCTGAAGCGTTTATATAACCACTAGATTTGTAATCAGATTTAATTAATGGTGGTATATTACTAGTCGTATATTTGTATGAAGAACTATATTGCCATTTAGTGTAATTAGAAGAGGCGATATCAGTATCTGGTACACCAAAATCCTCAGAAAAAATAATTGATTGTGAAAAGATATCTAACGATAAAAATGTTAATACTACTAATAATAAATTTCTCATCTTTTAATTCGATAAAGGCGCTTTAATTGTTGGGTGTGATTGATAATTTTCAATCATAAAATCATTAATGGAATATGTTGGTAAACAATCACCCTCAATCCATTTAACTTCATTTTCAATTTTCAATGTTGGGAGTGGGTATGGTTCTCTATTAATCTGTTCTTTGGTTTGTTCAATATGATTACTATATAAATGAACATCACCTAAACTACCAATCAATTCATCAGGAATCATATTAACTTCTTTAGCTATAATTTCAAGTAATAAACCATAAGAGGCAATATTAAATGGTAAACCTAAAAATGTATCTACTGAACGTTGATTCCATTTTAAAGAGATTGCTCTCGTTGGAATATTAGCATTGTTTAATGCTTCTATTGTTCTTTCATAATTACTTAACCCTCTTTCCCACCAATCATTAGATTGGTGTTTAACTAAAAAGTCAAGTAATTCACCTTTAACTAGCCTTTCTCTCTCCTCCAAACTTAACTCTCTTGTATAAAGTTGGAATCCATAATGACAAGGTGGAAGTACCATTTGGTCTATTTCACCTACATTCCAAGCATTAACTATTAGGCGTCTTGAGTCTGGGTTTGTTTTAAGCTCGTTGATTAGGTTTGCAATTTGGTCTATTGACCTTAAATATCTATACCCATCAAATACATCCATCCCAGTAATTAGAGAATCTACATCAGAGTCCTCTTTGTTTTCTCTGGTCTGATAGACCCACTCCCTCCACTGCTTACCATATAGGGGACCTAAATCACCCCACTTTTTAGCAAACTCATCATTTGTTTTGATTTTGTTGATGAATTCTTCTTTTGATAAAATTGGGTTTTTGTATTCACCTAATAAACCTACACTATTACCAGCAATTGGTACGTGTGGTTGTTTTTGTACATAGTTCTTATAAGCATCGCCATCCCAAATATGACAATTGTTATCAACAAGGTATTTGATATTGGTATCACCTCTTAGAAACCATAACAATTCTGTTACAATCGTTTTAAATGGCATCTTCTTGGTTGTGAGAAGAGGAAATCCTTCTGACATTTTATGACGAATTTCTCTACCAAATACTGATATGGTACCAGTACCTGTTCTGTCTTTTTTTTCTACTCCGTTGTCAAGTATGTCTTGAAGGAGTGCTGTGTATTTTTTATCTAGGTTGTTCATTGGATGTTTTTTATAAATTCTTTAACTAACTCATCAGGACATGGAATGATTATAAGACGATAAGCAATATCTGTTAATCCAAATTCTTCATCAGTCTTTAATTCTTCTAATAATGATTCAGCATCTTCTTTTTTAGGCTTATTCCAATATCCACAAAAATGGAGTATTGTTTTATTTTCACCTTCTTCAGTAGGGTCAACAGCTATTAAACCATATTTGATGTCTTTTGGGTTGTATTGTTTATCTAGGTTGTTCATATTGTTTTATTACTTATAGATTTGTGTTATTTTTCTTTACTCACACACTTTGAAAGATTCCTCTAATTAGAATATCCCTATCACCATTTATACGATAGGTCTCAGGTTCATCTAAAACTTTATCTAATAAATCATGTAATTCTTCTCTTACATTTTCTTTATTGTTTCTTGCTTCGTCCTCCAAATTAAACTCCAGCATTATTCTTTTATAAGGTATAAATGTGTCTATCTTATACATTATAGGTGAGATAGATGCCTTATCTTTAACTATTTTGAACATTGTGGAAGGATTATACATTTCAGGTGTTAACGTTAATGATAAAATTTTACACTCACCAGTGAATACTAAATCTTCACTCCACTTAATGATTTTTGTTGAGGTAAAATCATCATGATTTTCGGGGTCAATAAACTCTAATTTATCACAAGATTTAAATGTTTCATCATTACTTAGTATTTCTTTAACTAATACTAGTTCATTTTTACCATATAAACTATGATTAATTTGTGTTTTTAATATTTTTTCTAATTTTTCGTATAAATTGCTCATGATATTTCAATTTCTATTGTATTTTTTTTGTAGTTATATAATCTAAAATGGTTTCATATAGTATTTTAACAAATTTTTTAACAATCATACCCATTAAAATAATGATGATTATCTCACAAATTAATAATGATAAAATAATAACTCCTATTATCCATTTAGAAAAATAACCTGAGGATGAAATTTTTAGTATTGATGTTCCATCATTTGTGAAAGTTTCTATTAACGATGTAACCTTATATGGGACTATAACAATCATACTTAATACAATTATAGTTAAGATTACTGATATAATTTTATTCTGTTTCATACCCATTTTTTATTAATTTAAAATAAATCATTTTTATTTTTTTATTGGTGGTATTCATATCATGTATTTCATACATGATGGTTTTAGTTTTAAGCGAATCAAATTCAACTTTTCTTTTTACCTTGTCAATAAAATACATTAATTCCATATTTTTTATGTTATCATATTCAAACACAACGTGATCAGTACTAACCCATTCACCAAATTGGAATAGATTATCAATAGTGTTGTTTATAATTCTACTTGTTCTACCAGTTTGTCTCATTTTTCTTATCTTGTTAATAGTATGTGACCTCTCTTTTCAACATAGAAGCCATTTATGTTTTTGTATCTAAGTAACCATGTATACACACCATTTTCACAATAGAATCCAGTACCACTATCACCATTCCACCATAAAGTTGATGATTCATAAACGTTAGCCCCTGCTCTATTATAGATTATCATTGTTATATCATAAATAGAATCAGCTGTAATTCTAAAAACATCATTTACACCATCATTATTAGGTGTAAATGAATTAGGTGCGTAAATATATGATGTATCACTATTGCTTTGTGATAAACCAAGATGTGATGATAAAATCATCATTAAAACCACAAAAAATTTTTGCATATTAGTAATTTATTTAATAATTGCTATACTTTTAAAATCATTCATTGAATATCTTTCAAAAGTTTTTTTAGGTGGTGAAAGATATTTTACTGTTACGTAACCATTTGTTGAAACGAAAACCACTTCAACTTCTACTGGTAACGAATTTGAAACATCTAAATGAAATTTTTGTTTGATTAATGGGTTAGTTTTATCTAATATATCTATAGTATCGTTTTCCCAATGAGAAACAATATGTCCATTTGAATCCATGTAGATCATTGGTATTCCATTCCCCCAACTATCTTTTTTTACTTTTTTATGAAATTCATCATTCATTTTATCTAATTTAAGATTGGTAGTGGCTTCATTATTTTCGTTAGAAAATATAACGTAGTATACTGAATTTTTATTAGAATAACAACCACCATCTCTACTATCATACCATTCTCCGTCAACTAAAACTATTTCAAATGGTAAACCAGTGAGTTCGTCATACCTAGTTTCTATCAAATCAATTTTTGATTCTCTAGCATTTCCTTGCGCCATTGATGTATAACCATCAATATAAATTTTATCACCTATTTTCATTAGTTTAGACTTTTTAATAGTATTTCTGCGCTGGCATTATTAGTTGCAAGTGGAATATTATGTACATTACAAATTCTAAGTAACATACTAACATCTACTTGATGAGGGTGGACATCTAATGGGTCAATTAAAAATATAACACCCAAAATTTTATTTTCAGCAACCATTGATGCTATTTGAGCATCACCACCTAATGGTCCGCTTAACATGGCTGTAACATCAATACCAGCTTGTTTTATGTGTTTACCAGTAGTACCCGTTGCAACTACGTTATATTTTTGAAAAATATCTTTATACTTCATCACTAGATGTACCATTTCTGGTTTTTTACCATCGTGTGCGATACAAGCTAATAATTTATTCATAGTTTTTATCTTTTAAAACTCTTTTCCAATAACGATATTTACCAAAAACCAAAATGATTAGAATTAAAGTCCACATAGGGAAAGCTATTGATCTATCACTCGCACCATCCTCACCCCAAACTAAAAACATTACTATATAACCTAAAGCTAATATAGTAATATGAATAGGGTTTGTTTTTAAAAACCATTTAAAAAAATTCATCTTTTATTTTTTAATATTTTGTATGTTATTTGAAACGGAAAACTGAGCACGATTGGTAAAACAATAAAACTCATTAGCAAAATAGAACTTAAACTTTCAAAACTTAAAACAGAGATTGATAAATAGATAAAACGCAACATTAAAAATTGTGCTCTATGCCATCTATCAGTTAAAAAAACTAGAATTGTTGAACTAAACGGGAATTTTTCCGAATAAGATGGTTTATATAAACCAAAATACCACCAATGTCTTCTTTTTTTAGTGAAGTCGTATTTATTCCTCCACTGTTCTGTTTTAACCCCTTTATCAGCAATTACATCTAAAAAACCTTTACTAATACCAGCTAATACCAAAAATGCTAAACTTAACCAAATCATTATTTAACTGTTTGTTCTTTTGTTTGTGATGTATAACTACCCATAATTTTTGATAAATCAGCAAAATTACTTGGGTTAATACTTCCTGTTTCGATATAAGAAGAAATAACTTTAAACATGCTTTGTATAACATCTTTATCAGTAATTTTAGGGGTGTTATCTTCAACCAATTGTTTGATCTCAGTTAACAAAGTACTCATTTTATCACTCGACATTGGTTCTTGTTTCATAAAATTTGGATACTTCTTTTTAATGTATGTGTTAAATTCTGAACCAGTACTTTCAGCTAATTCGAATCTAGTATAGTCAGTTTTAGCAACAGCTGGGTAAGTATATACGCCACCCCCATTAAAAATTACTGTTAAGTCACCAGTTATTGTGTCATATGTTGATGCAGCTACAGTTGCTGATGCATACATGGCCTTGATTTTACCATCTTTTTCTAAACGTTTTACAATCATTGTTTTTTTTTTTGTTTATTTATTATTTGTTATTTTCAACATAGTAAGCGATTTCCGATAAAGGTATGACCGTTGTTGTTCTAACTTCATTGGTAACATATCTTGGTGGTTGGATAACCATCATAAAACCACCCTCAAATAAAAATTCTCCTTCTTTGAATTTCCAACTTTTACGTTTTATAGGGTCTGAAACCTCACGACCAGTGATTATCAGGTGTTTAAAACTTGGCATAATTGCTTTACTTTTTGTACAAATATACTAATATTTATTGAAAAAAGCAAGTCTTATTGCATTATAAAGAAAATAATAGTATATTTGCATCAAAGGAGCGATATGGATAGGAAGATACACCCAAACTTTAAAGAGATTATGAACAAATCAATGTCAGAAGCTAAACAATTTTCTGATGTTAACATTAAACCAGAACATATTCTACTACCAATTTTATTAGATGAGAAAAACGAAACTTTACAAGTTTTACTTAAACTCAAAGTAGATATCTCAGAATTGTATGGTAAATTATCAGAATTTTTACGAAATTCTGATTTAACACCTAGAATTACTGCAACAAAATCAGCACTACCATTTTCTGAAGATACAAAAAAAGTATTAAAGTCAATGGATATTGAATGTACAAAAATGAATGATACCTTACTAACTGCGAATCATTTTATGTTATCAATATTAGCTAAAAAATTACCGATCACAAAATTACTAAATGATGAATTTGGTATTACTTATAATAATTTTAAAAGAACTTTAAGAAACATGAAAAACGATGTTAAAGCTTCATTTGAATCAGATGATATCGATGATAGCGAATCATACAGTAAAAAACCACTCAAATCTAATGATAAATCTAAAACCCCTGTTCTAGATAACTTTTGTCGAGACGTTTCTAAGGCTGTAGAACGAGGTGAAATAGACCCAGTTGTTGGTCGCTCAAAAGAGATTAAACGTGTTTCACAAATTCTTTCGAGAAGAAAGAAGAACAACCCAATCCTTATTGGTGAACCTGGTGTTGGTAAGACAGCTATCGTTGAAGGACTTGCTCAAATCATATTTGACGGTGAAGCACCAAGAACTCTAGTTGGCAAACGTATTGTGAGTCTTGATTTAGCTTCATTAGTTGCAGGTACCAAATACCGTGGTCAATTTGAAGAACGAATGAAAGCCATCTTAACAGAAACCAGAAACAATCCAGATGTTATATTGTTCATAGATGAGTTACACACTATTGTTGGTGCTGGTAATGCTTCAGGTTCACTAGATGCATCGAATATATTTAAACCAGCTTTAGCACGTGGTGAAATTCAAATCATAGGTGCAACAACACTTGATGAATATCGTGAAAATATCGAAAAAGATGGTGCCTTGACCAGACGTTTCCAACAAGTACTTGTTGAAGAACCTACACTTGACGAAACGAAAACCATACTTATGAATATCAAAAATAAATATGAAAAACACCACAGGGTTCAATATACTGAAGAAGCAATTGATGAGTGTGTTAAACTTGCCGATAGATACATTATGGACCGATCAATGCCAGATAAAGCAATTGACGTTCTTGATGAAGCTGGGGCGACAACCAATATTAATCTTGAAAAACCAGAAGAAATAAAAATCCTTGAAGTTAAGAAACAAGAATTAATTGAGAAAAAGAAAGATGTTGTCAATAAACAAAAATATGAAGAAGCAGCAACTATACGTGATGCTGAAAAGAAAATTGATGAAGAATTAAAAATAGCAATTGCTGAATGGAATGCTAAATTAGATTCTAAAAGTACAATAGTTGATGTTGATTTAATTTCTGAAGTCGTTTCAATGATGAGTGGTATACCACTCAATAAAATTTCTACCCAAGAAAGTAAACGCTTATTACACTTAGATAAAGATTTATCAGGTAAAGTTATTGGACAAGAATCAGCAGTTACAAAAGTTGTTAAATCAATCAAGCGTAATCGTATTGGTATCAAAGATAAAAATAAACCAGTTGGTTCATTTATTTTCTTGGGACCAACAGGTGTTGGTAAAACTATGTTAGCTAAACTTCTAGCCGAACAAGTTTTTGGTGACTCAGATGCTTTGTTTAGATTTGATATGAGTGAATACATGGAAAAACATACGGTATCGAGATTATTCGGTGCCCCTCCAGGATATGTTGGATATGAACAAGGTGGTCAACTCACCGAAAAGGTTCGTCGTAAACCACACTGTGTAGTACTTTTTGATGAAATAGAAAAAGCACACCCAGATATTTTCAACGCTCTTCTTCAAATGCTAGATGAAGGTCACATGACTGATGGTTTAGGTCGTAAAATAAACTTTAAAAACGCACTCATAATCATGACATCAAATATTGGTGTTGCTGAAGTTAATTTACACGGACAATCAATCGGGTTTGAAACAATTAATTCAGAACAATTACACGAAAATAAAGTTAGAGAAATTATTGATAAAGCACTTAAAAAGAAATTCCCACCAGAATTCTTGAATCGTATCGATGAAGCTATCATTTTCAATAGTTTAAGTCCAGAAGATATCCATAAAATTATTTATTTGGAAATAAGTAAACTTGAAAAACGTTTGACGGAACTTAAACTTAAATTAAAAATTAGCGACGAAACAGTTCACTATCTTGGAGAACAGGGTTACGATAAGACATATGGCGCTCGACCACTAAATAGAGCCATTCAACATTATGTAGAGGATGCAATAGCTGATGAAATTTTAAGTGGTAATATTGTCGAAGGCGATACTATAAATATCACATTTAAACCAGATACAGAAGAAATATTGATTAAACCAACTAAAGTAAAAACTAAATAATAAAAAAGGCTCTTTTTTGAGCCTTTTTTTATATTTATATGTATGATTGAACAATTATTAGATAACAAATACGGGGAATACCTTGAAGGGTTAGATATCTATGAAAATAGAACTAGTTTAAGGCTTTCTAGGATTGTTATCAAACCAGAATATAGAAATAGTGGTGTTGGTACTAAAATTATGGAGGATTTGATCAATTATGCTGATCAAAACACCAAGATAGTTACCTTAACCCCTGCTAGTGATTTTGGTGGTAACAAAAATCGTTTAATTCAATTCTACAAACGTTTTGGTTTTAAACATAATAAAGGACAATATAAAACGTATGAATATAGCGATGCTATGGTACGCTACCCAAAATTAAAAGAAACTAAAAATTTAATTAAAACTCTCCTAAGAGAAGCAATATTAGAAACAGAAATCGTGGCACCAAATTTACCCAATACTAGAAACTTTTGGCATGGCGGTAACTTATCAGAATATAGCGATGTTATCGCCCAAAAAAACGGTAGATATGAATTTGGGGCTGGACTATACTTAACAACCCAGTATGATGTAGCGAAAAAATATGCTAAGGGTAGTAGGCGTCTGTATATAATTACAGTTGAAAACGGTAACGATATACGAAACTCATTCATAAACACTGACGCAGCAATTAAATTCGTATCCGATTATTGTATCACAAGCAAAAGAAAAGAAATCGCCCAATATTTGCGCTCATACGATACCAATGGTAAGGTAAAAGCATATTTATTCAATAACATGCTAATAAACCACAAAGCCGTTAAACCATCACATACAAAAATTCTTAGAGAATTCTTGGTTGATAATAATATTGATTACGAGATAATAAATAATGCGTTTGGTTTTGGTGAAGACATGATGGTACTTTACAATATGAAAAAAATTGTAAAAACAACTGTATTCGGACCAAAAGACAGAATGGATAATTATAATTTTCCAACAAATGAAACCACTAATTAAACAACTCTTGAGAGAGTTTATTCACAAGAACAACAGCCATGCACATGCATGTGCCGACTTTGTTAATTTTGCAAAAGGGTTTTTGAATATTGATGATGATGTTAAAGTTGTTTTAAAATTTGAAAGAACTCCAGACTTGGTTACAACCGCATATTATAATCCAGCAACACATCTAGTTGTTGTATACGCTAAAAATAGAGCTTTGGTCGATGTATGTCGCTCAATAGCACATGAATTAGTTCATCATAAACAAAATCTAGATGATCGACTATTGGATATTGTTAAAGACGGTTCAGACGGGTCACCAATAGAAAATGAAGCTAATTCATTAGCTGGTGTTATTATGCGTCAGTATGGTAAATTACACCCTGAAATATACGAAACTTAATATGCCATACACTGTTAAAGGAAAATGCGTTTATAAAAAAGATAGTGGAGCCAAAGTGGGCTGCACCAAAGGTGACGTGAATAAATATTTGGTCGCTTTACACGCGAACACAAACGAATCAGAAAATAAGATAGTTGGTGGTAAAGCCGATAAACTATCGCTTGATGATATCGCTAAGAAGTTCAAAGTAAAACTTTCAAAATTAACTAAAGAACTAAACAAAGGTATTGAGGTTGAAGTAGAGCACACAAAAGACAAAGAAAAAGCTAAAGAAATCGCTACTGACCATTTATCAGAGTTCCCAGATTATTATGAACGTTTAGAAAAAATGGAAAAACAAGCCAAGAAGAAATGGGAAAGTTTTGATTTAAAAAAAATAGTTAGAGAATCACTAACAAATCGCAAATCTAAGTTTCGACTAAATGAAAATCGCATCGAAGGTAAGACAATTATTAATGTAGATATACAGCCAGAATATAGTAAATGGATTACGTTTAATGTTAATGATTGGGTTCAATTTATTAATAAATCAGCACCATTAAATAATTTGGTGTTTTTATTTAATGGTGCTGATACTTTGGGTATGATTAGTGAAAGTGATTACCGAATGTGGTTAAATGATTTAGGTATTGATGAAGATGTAATTAACAATGCTGTTTTTTACGACAAAGGTTATGCTTTTTTTAGATATTGCATGGACAACTCAATTGACGAAAATGACGTTGCACAACTGATTAGATTTATGATTTCTAACAATATAAATGACAGTCGAGACATTGATGAAGACATGTGGAACCAATTCATGGAAGAAACTGGTAATTCTATGGAAGATATCAGAGGTTTACTAGAAAATGCTGACGATATGGTATCAATACCAGATTTAATGGATTTTTTACAAAATTATTCAAATATAGTATTAACTGGCGGTGGTATTAATGAATGTTTAAAAGAAGTTGAAATAGCATTATTGGCTCTTGACAAAAATTTTAACGTACTAACTCAATATACTTATTAATACAAAATATTAAACTATGAAACAATTAATTAAGTTATTGGTCAGACAAAATTTATTAGAATCTGTTGAATCTTTTACCGCAAAAATGAATGAGAAGGACCCACATTTTTTTGACAAAGCAAAACAAAATTCAAATTTTGTGATGTTAGAACCAAATCAAGTGCATTTTTACCCATTTAGTGCAGCAAAACCAAATAAGTGTGAAACAAATGTGTTTTTATTTTGCAAAGAGCGAGGACCACATATGTGTCCAGTAGGTGGTTATTTATTCGAAAGAGACAACCCAATAGAACATTGGTGGGTTTACGATTCTATTCTCGACCAATTTTTAGAGGTAACACCTTCTAACGGACCTAAGAGTGATATAACTGGGTATGCTGGTATAATTGAAAGAAATTTGGGTGAAGAAATTAAAAATGCTAAAAACGTTTTTGACGTGGATTTCTTTAGAAGCGGTAATGTATATTCACGGTATTTTAAAATTTAATAACATATGGGACAAAAAAATTTTATCAAACATTTACTTAGAGAAAATTTAGAATCAACGCATATAGAAATAAATGAAGAATACGGATATTGTGTTGGAAATGTTCATGACGATATTGCTAAAATAGCTAATTGGTTTTCATTTAGAAAATTTGATTTTAAAAAATATGAAAAGTATTTGAAAAAACCAGTTGCTTTCTTAAATAATATTTACGTTGATTCAGACAAAAAAGGTGTGGGTTATGGGAGTGAAATATATTCAAAATTTGAAGAAGAATGTTATTCAAACGGTGCTGAATGTATTGTCTTGGAATGTGATACTGGAAACGAACAAAACGAAGGTTTTGATTTAAAAAAATGGTATGAATCTTTAGATTATGAAGTAATAGGTGTTGAACGTGGTTACCCAATTATGATTAAGTATTTAGGTTAACATCTCCTATGTATTCAAAGCTACCACAAACTCGTTTATTGTCAGCGTAGTGATTGTTGTAGATTTTTTCGTGTTTAATATCTGTGCGTAATTTTTTATGTTTACTTGTTGGCTTCCATAATTTAGAAGATTCTCGATATGCAATCATTCTAGGATGACTAGTTCTTGAAAAATACCTATGACCTTGATCTAAGTGTATTTGACCAATAGCATCAGAAAATCTCACCCCAATGCCCATTCCTTGATAATCTGGTAAAATAACTGTTCTGTGACCACGCCATGCATTTTTTAATGTTCCACTAGGCATTGTAACTGTCGCACCAAATGCAACAACTTGGTCTTCCCAAATACCAACATAACACCTAGAGGCTTTATTTACACTACCGTCTAAATAGTGATGGTCTTTAAACATGGCCCAACTATCATAGTTTGTGCGATATACTTTGATATTGATAGTTGGGCGTCTGAAAAAAAACCGTCTAACAATTCTCCAGTATCAGTATTAATAACCCAATCTGGTTCTAGCCAATCAACTATATCATAGTGACAAGTTGATATAACCACATTGGTTATATCATTGGTTTTAATATATCGCGATAAAGCAACACTAGCCGCTTTTGCAACTGTTCTATCTACCACACTTGTATATTCATCTATTACAGCCCCAGATTTGATTTTAATAGCTAAATCAGCTCTGAATTTTTCCCCGTTTGAAAGAACATTATATGGTTTATACCAAGAAGGAATTGTATTAAAACCAACAGAACTTAATTTTGTGATTGCATCTTCAGGATTTTTAAAATGAGAAACAATGGCTTTGGTTGAGTCCCATACTGGTATCTCTTCGTCACCAAATGATTTTAATAATGTTGATTTTCCTGAACCGCTGGAACCGACAATAACACCAATTTTAAAATTTTTTGGTAAAGCCTTTGGTAATTGCCACGGATAAAATGTTGATTCACCAGTGAATAAACAATCAAATGATTTCTCACTAGCCGCTATAAATTCATCTTTACAAACACTAGATTTTAATGGTGTTTCAGAGCGAACCAACTTCTCAATAATTTTTGTCATAGTAAAACTTTTCTAATAAATATCTAGAAAAGTTTAAAAATAAAATGGCTAAGTCATCCGAAGATAACCTAGCCATTTAGTAGGAATATGAATTGAGAAAAAAAAATTACTTTTTAGCTTCCGTTAAAACTGCGATAGCTGCTTCTAGTTTAGCAATTTTACCTTCCAACACAGAAGTTTTATCTGTATTTTTTGAAGATTGCTCATTCAACCATTCTTGCTTTTTAACAGCAACTGTTTCATTAACGATATTATCGATCAACTCAACAAGAGCACTTTCTTTAATTTTAACTGTTTTCTTTGTGTTTGACATGTCTTTATAGGTTTAAGAAAATCTTATTCACTTATAAATATAGTGAATTTATCAAAAAGTCATTAAAGTCAAAAAAATGTTGACGACGACTCAAAGATAAATATCCTCCCACCAATAAAAACGCTAAAATATATTAACATTTTTTGTCAGCAGCAGAAGAGGCAGCAAATGCGTCTGGTTTAACTTTAAAGCTATAACCCATACCTAAAATATAACCAATGGCATGTTGTAATGCTTTGTTAGAGTCATGTATTGGGTCTGGGTTAATATCAGCATGAATTTCCATAGGAATTTCATATAAATCCAACAACGGTGCTAACTCATACGCTATTTCAACTGATTTACCAACTTCAAAAACCATTCTTTCGTTAACCAATTCTTTGTCGGTTCTAACTGATCTAAATTGATTGAAATATGTTGCAGAAATAACCATGGCACCTCTACCCACAATTGTACCACCACCTAAATTTTCAGATGTCTCAATAACAATAACGGTAGCAAATTTGTAATTACCTTTACCACCAGCTTTTTGTGAGTCTGTACCGACAGACACTTTTAAAATATAATTTTTAGCCAATTCGTCATCAAATATTTTTTCCAAATATTCTAAAATTGGTTCTTTGATCACATGACCATTTCTAATCCATTTCATAACATTATTTTTTTTAATTTATTATAAAAAAAACCCCACTTAAGTGGGGTTTTCTATGCTTTTTTCTATGATTGTAACATCAGGTAATAAATCCTTCAGTTTTTTCATATTAAGTTCCCCTATATTAGCGTTAATATGTAACATCTCTAGTGACCCACCATTCGATTTGTTCAGATATTTAAATTCATCTGGAATAGACGTTATATCATTGCCACTTAAATTGATATATATTAAGTTTTTTAATTTGCCAATTTCTTTTGGTAATGTTTTAAGTTCATTATTCGGTAACGCTAAAAATTCAAGTTGCTCCATCTCACCAATAGATGGGTGTATTTCAGCTAAATTTCCTTCAGTAATAATTAACTGGTCCACATTTTTGAATATGGAAACATCAGGAATTCTCTCTACTTTTCTTTTCATAATTTTTATCGTTTTGGTGTCTTTGTCAATTAATTTAAATAAACAGTCGGTAAATCCAAAATTGATTAAAGCGTCAACATATAAGTTATCATCTATTGATTTCTTTTGTTTAGCCATATCTAACAATTCTTCATTAAAATAATTACTCAAAGCTTCACTTTCTTTTAAAACTTGTTTAAAAGTATTGTTCCAATCATTTTGTTTTCTATCTTTTACTTGTTTTGTTTCAAAATGAATTTGGTAAATTTCATCACTTTCTCCGCTAAAAAACTTGTTGTTTACTACAATATAAATATCTGACTTTTTACCATTAGGTTTGGTGTAATTTTGGGTATATGATTTAAACATCCCATTCCCAGCTTTTGCAGTACACCAGCTAGCAAAACCATCAAATATAACGTTTGCTTCAGTTGTTTTTGGTATAAAAACAGTAAATTTTCTATCTCTAACAGGTATTACCGCTTCTCCACGTTCAACAAATTTTTTCATCGTCCTCTCAACAGCACTTGGTTCCCTTTCAATAAAAGGGTCAACCACGTCAAAAAGTTGTGATAAAGATTTGTATTGATTGATATCAATAGGGTCTTTAATGTGTTTAAGAGAAAAACTACTTTTACATAAATTTATGAACTTTTGTTTTCTTTTATTCTGTTCAAATAATGTTAAATAAGTGTTTGCTTGTGGTAAATCTTCGTCAACAAATCTTATAGCTGAAGCCACATCACCATCTTTTATCAAACGATAAAATACGTTAAGCATCCATTGTAAACATACTTTATTCTTTGTTGGGTCAGCAGCTATCATGTCTGAAAACACTGTGAAACCAACGCTAATAGTAAATGAAACTTTATCTTTATTATTCGTTTTTGAAGTAATTAAACCTAAAACTTTATCACTTATGTTTTTAATAGGGGTAACAGTAACACCTTCACCTCCATTATCCACTAAATCACTTATTTTTTGATTTATAGCTTCCTCAGTATTATTTTCAAATACATCGAAATTCTTAGCCAAAAACTCTATTCTATCAGTAATGTTCATATCTTTATTTACGCAAATATACTATAAAAAACTGATATTGACAAGTTTATTCGTAAAATCGTTTAAAGTAGTCCTCTTCGATAAACTCTTCTAATTTTTTCTTAAAACCCCATATAAACCCGTCAACAGTATCTGCCTCTCTTTTTATAAAATCAAGAATAATCTTATTAGGGTTTTCACCATCAGAAATACGATACTTTAATTCGTTAAAATATTCTGGTTTTCCATTATCCATTAAAATTTGTAAAATTACTTGATAAATTTCCCATCTTTCGGCCTCACTATCTTTTAACGTTTCTTTTAAATTATTTATGTATCTAATATACGCCTTATCCAGTATTGTCTTTTTACACTGATTAGGGTTCAACAAAAAATTATCGTTCCTCATCATTGCAGTATTTTAATGTCTGTTATGTTTACTATAAATATCTCTGAGCTATCAAATCGTCTATCTTTTCAATAACTTCTTGAGAAGAGCTAACACTAGTTTGTTCATAATTTACCTTGGTTAAATCACCCCCACCAATTCTGGTTATATTTGACTGAAACTCATGCCATTGTGGTGTGACATCACTTATCATTACCACATGGGTTCCCAAAGACCAAGCCAACCAACTTAACCCAGAACTAACACCAATATGGAAATCAGCATGTGAAAGATCAATCATTCTTGACTCCATTGGTAAATCACCAGTCATGTCAACGACATTTTTTAAACTTGTTGGTTCTTTAGATATCGCAACAACAATATAACCTCGTGAAACTAAGAAATCAACAACTTTTTGCCAACCATTTTCTTCTTTCCATCCTTTATTATCATTACTGCCAAATTCTGAAATAGTAACGAATTTGGAAACATCACGTTTTGGTTCAAGTAAATTCAATGATAAATTTGGTTGAACCTCATAATATTCTAAACCTAATATCGAAGAAGCAACCTTTTGTAAAGGTACTTCATCAGATTTAACAGGCGAGTAACGAAGATTTCCATCAGTCGAAGCACCAATATAATATTGAGCATAAACATTACTTATCGCTATATTTGGTTCCACAAATAAAATATTCGGGTAAACATTCTTAAATAATTCATTCCAAAATGTTGAACATATTATGTGACAATCATGTTTTAACCTAAATTCTTCAATGTAAGGCATCCAAGCAATGTTATCACCTAAACCATATGCATCTATTTTAATAAAAACATGTTTACCTTTGATATCAAAAAATTCTTCGTAAACAACCTTATCTTTATCATCAGTAATTATAATCAACCAATCTGTAAACCATTGTTTTGCATTAGCAATTATAGAACCACCAGTTGAACACTCACCATAACTCACTAAACCTACATTATATTCATAAAAATACACGTTGTAGATCATTGGTAAATCACCGTAAATACTAACTCTTGGCGCATTACCTTCTTTTGGTAGTGTCGTTACGTAGTCTACTTTAAATTTATTCATATCAAAAACTTTTTATCTTATAATATAACCTCTCTAGTTCAGGAGTAAACATATTGGTATCTTCAAGTATAGTTATAACAACTTCTTTCGGATTTAAAGCTTCAGTTAGTTTATACTGTAGCTCTTTAACCTTTAACATGTTTTGTAGTGAATTTTTAAATTCTAAAACTACTTGATTATATGTTGCCCATTCGTGACGTGTTTCATATGGACCCAAACTTAATTGTTCAATTAAAACATCTTCATATTGATGCTCCAATATCGTTTCAAACTTACCATAAAGTTTTCGAAGCTCTTCCCTTATTTTGGTTTTTTGGTCCATTTCATTATGATAATGGTACGTTTTTAGATAATCCGAAATTTTTTGTGATAGCACCATTCATCCAGTCTTCAATTACTTGTTTAGTAAATGTGTCCCCTAACCCAAATTTATATTTTAAATATTCAAATAAAGATTTAGGGGTGATGACTTCGTTATCAGCTTTAACCATAATCATAGGTTTTTCCGAATACTCACCACCTTCACGAACAAACTTTTGAATTGGTTCGTAATTAGCGTCTAGCACCTCTTTAACCTTACGTACAGCAATGGAATGTGCGTTAACTTCTAACAACAAATTCTCTAATCTACCGTATTGACTCTCTGTTATGATTATTTTCTTTTTCATACTTATAAATATCTTTATCTAACTAAAAAGTCCCCTTGATAGGGGACCTTTATTAAATCAATTTATTGATTCTTTCAAGTATTTGATCTTTGTTTTGTAACCCAACAAATTTATCAACTACTTCCCCATTTTTTAAGAAAATTACAGTAGGTATACTTCTAATACCATATTTAGCAGCCGCGTCTGGATTAATATCTACATTTACTTTCCCTATATTAATATTTGAATCTATTTGTTCAGAAACTTCATCAATAATAGGTGAAAGCATTCTACACGGACTACACCATTCAGCCCAAAAATCTAAGACAGTTATTTCACTATCAGTCAACACCGAATTTAAATTGTTATCATTTACTTCTAATACCATTTGTTTTATGTTTTGTTTTTTGTTATGTTAATAAATATAGTAGCTAATTTCTAAAAATCAACCCAAATTCTTATTTTAAGGTTTTACCTTGATTTTCATTGAATACTTTAACAATTTAAACTAATCTTTCCACTGTTATCAAATTTTAAATATCTATCATTACCAAAACCATTATTGTATTGGTACAATAACATAGCCGCATCACCAAACTTTAAACAATTATCGTTTTCGAAAAATTTTAATACGTATTCCAAAGCTGTATTGTTGTCAAACCCATAAATTTTATTTAAAACATTTGTTATTATGGTAATTGTATTTTTAAACTCTATTGATTTAAAATCAAGATTTTTAATTAAAACACGAAAATGCATCAAACGTGATTTTATTGTTGTAAAACCACTCATTTGCTGAGTTTCAGCACAAACCTCAGCTATTGTCATAAAAATATGTTTATCTAATTTTTCACCCATATTTATAGTTATGAATCAACATGTTAAAGAAATAACATTAAAAATACTCTATCGAAACTACCCAATATCTCGTTTAAAAATAAATAAGAAATTTCGTAGAGCTATTTTATGCGATGACGGTAAAGCTTACCCTCTGGACAAAGATAATAAAGCTATAATAAAAAAACAACTCTTATTGTCGTTGCAGATAATACTAAACTTAGACACCATTTCATTATCACCAATAATTGATGACTATATTGATTACTAATACAAATATACCACTGTTTGATTAAAAAACCAAGTTAAAGCACATAAATATTCATACTTAAACCATTAGAAACAAAAACTCCAGACTCATTTAAAACCAATTCAACATCCAAATAATCCCCAATACTCACAAGACCGCTACCTTTGGTTTCTTCTGTTTTTAAATCATCCCAATTTAAAAGAATTTTTATCCTTTCACTGATACTTTCTTCTTGGCCTTCTGGATAAAAATGCACCTCAGTTTCAACCTCATTTGGACCCTTAATACCAGATATATATGCAGAAGAAACACCCCAACTTTTTAACTCTAAATCAATATTAAAATTTACACGAGTTTTTATCGATACTATTTCATCAACATTCCCACCTTTGTATGGTAAACCACGATAATTAAATCGAATAATAACTTCTCGATTATATCGATTATTAACATTTTCCTTTACAACGCTTTTTAAACGCTCATATTGACTTTCAGTGATTCTAAGCTTCATAACTAGTTTTAAAATAAATATCTTGATTTTTATTAGGAATCAAGTATCTTTAATTTAAAGTCAACAAAAACACTTACATGGCAACTAAAAAACCTAAATTAACAATAGAACTCATCCCAAAAACATGTCACTACTCAAATGTTAGAACCACAGTAAAAACCGCTGAATGGGATAAAATAAGATTTATATCATATGAAGCCGCAAATCATAAATGTGAAATTTGTGGTGATATAGGTAAAAACCAAGGATATAATCACAATGTTGAATGTCACGAAATTTGGCATTATAACGATAAAACACATGTTCAAACATTAACTGGACTAATTTCTTTATGCCCAAAATGCCACCAAGTTAAACATATCGGTAGAGCTATCGCAATGGGAAACGCTGATGAAGCTTATAATCATTTGATGAGAGTTAATAAATGGACACCACAACAAGTGGAAACCCATATTTTAGAATCATTTGAGACCCATAAGGAGCGATCAAAACACGAATGGGAATTAGATATCACAATTCTAGAAAAAGAACCCTATAATATCAAATTAAAGAAAACTAAAAAACGTGTATTTAAAATCAAAAAATATAAGAAAAAACGCAAACCAACAAAAAATAAAACCCCTAAAAACGGAACGGTTACCAAAAATGGTAACCGCCCTAGTACTAACAAAATAAAAAAAAGACCCAAACGCATTAAAAAATAACCAGCGGCACCAGCCAAATTGGACTGATATAAAATGGGTCGTAATAAGGGGTAAAATAAGAATACCCATAGTTTGGCATATCAACAACATCCACATACTCTTCAGTTGTTGTGGTTTCAGTTATAGTTTCCTCAATGATTTCTTCTTCGTTAGAATCATCTTGTGCAATGGCTTCTTCAGCTTCTTTAATAAGATTAATCGCTAATTCACTACCTTGACGTACAATGTTTTCCATAACGTCTTCAGATACCAAATACTCACAAGATACTGCTGTATTACAAATCTCTTCAACTTCTTCCCAAGTACGGTCATCAGTTAAAATGTATTGCCACCCATGTTGGGTTACATCAAAACGGTTCTCATTCAAAAATGACATGAAAACAATTTCTAGTGGGTCCATTTTCTTGAACTCAGCAACAGCAATACGAACATCCGTGAAACGACTTTCATTTAAAAAATGACCCCATTCATCGTCCGATTCAAATTCATTGATTCTAGCAAAAGCAAATTCCCCTGCTTCCAAATCAACTGCGCAAAATACGTCAAAGAACTTAATGAACTCGTAATAACGAGTATAAAACTTTTCTAATTCCTCTCGACCAGTTTGTGTGGGAACGTATTTACTATTCTCAAGTTTCACAAACTTTTTGGCCAACATAATATTCAGATAAGGCTCCAATACCTCATTATCATTCGTAAGGGTAATTGGAAAATAAGTCTGAAACTGTATCATCTCATTAAGTAGAACCATAGAGATGAACGCTGATTTTTTATTCGATGTAAACTTATACATATTTTAACTAAATTAACGTCTACGACTACTTGATGAACGTGAACTCCCCGATGAACGTGAACTACCCGATGAACGAGATGATGAACCAAATCCACCAGAACGTTTACTACTTGATGAACCCGATTTAAAACCACTTGTACCCGATTTAGACGAACTAGAACCACTACTAGACTTAAATCCACTAGTTGTTGGCTTAGAACTACCCGTATTCTTCTGGAACGATTTCTGACTGGCTGTAGGGTTAGCTAAACTCTTAGCACGTGTCGTAGCTTTTGAAGATGTCAAATTCTTATTTGGCGAACTAGATGCTCGTTTAGTAGTCGTTTTAGTTATGGTACTCGTTTTGGTTGTCGTACTCACACGATTCGTATAATTTGAACGTGATACACTAGCATAGGGTTGATAATAACTTGGGTAATAACCATACCTATACGGTGAAGCATAAACTACGTGAGGTGTCATCAAATAATGCCATAACAAAAAATCCGTCATAGTATAGTGCGAACTATAATAATGACCATGACCATAAATCGATTCATTACCAGCAATACTCATAGTAGCATTGTTACCGTTAGGCTCAACCTCAACACTAGCTATTTCTTGTGAACCATCCACTAAGTCTACCGTAAATGAAAAACCACGAGTATTCCCATTACTATATTCCGTCACCTTCACATAGTCAACTTTACCGTCACCATCTAAATCTAAATTGTTGATGGAATTCGGTGCATTCAACTTAGTTTCAATGTCTTGAGCACTAGAAGATGATTTAACCAATTCACCTAAAGCTTGAAGATTTAAATTATCACCTAAATTCTCAGCTTCCGCTTGTACATACACATTCGAACCATTGTTACCGCTCGAACCACAACTTGCCATTATAACTGCGGCAACCAGTAAAAAAAGAAAATTTTTCATTCGTTAATCTGTTATGTTATTTACTTTGAGTAACAAAGGTACAACTTTTACTCAATTTTTCCAAATATTTTTTGTTAAAATTACATTTTTCTAATATCCACAGGTAACCCATCTTTTTTAATCCACCAAATTGTACAACAAGGTATTATATTAAGACAATACCTTTTACAAGCTTTGGAATAATGAAGCCCAAACCAAAATGATTCTAATCTAAATAAAATTCCAAAATTTTTATTCTTCATAATATTTTTTATTTTGTGATGGGAGGGGGCTGGGGGTGGGCCGCTCGGTCGATCAGTCAATTTTAACTAATAGCTCTCAAATATTGTGAAATGTATTTATTGTTTGTAAATCTATTAGCTAATGTAGGATGATAACCCACATCAAATAATAACCAACTGAAAAATGAAATAATATAAAATACTAAATCAAATAGCACTAAAATCGAAATTACACCAAAAACAATCGGCATAGCTACAAACAATAAAATAATACGCAACAAAGGTATTATAAAATAAACAAACATGTCCTTTATAATTTCCAAAATTTCGCACAAACGATCAAACAAGCCAATAAAATATTTTTTCATCTATCTAAAAAATTAAGATTTTCGTTCATTTATCAAATCAACCAAAAAACTATCAATTTGGTTTTTTACATTCATATCCAGTGGCTTTACATTTATGTAATGCCTTAAATCATGAATGGATATCACATACTTCCCATCACCCTTATATGACGATAAATCAATCGCACCAGTGTACTTTATAGGGGACGAGTCACCGTCTTTACCCCCACTCTTGACACTTAAACTCCCCTTTTTATCACCACTGGAACCTTCAGATTTAATACCACCTAACTGACGATATAACTCATCAATACCAATACTCACCTCACCACTCTTCATTCCTTTTAATTTAAAACGTATTGTTTGATCACTACCTAATGTTACCAACACCTCACGATCATCAAACTTTACCGTAGATTCCCTTACCAAATCTTTATCTAATATCGTAGCCATTATTCAAGTTTTACGCAAAGGTATGACAATTTTACCAAAAAACCAAATATTTATAGTAAATCCATATAATAATGAAATTTATTACTCACTCACAATCAGCTATATTTGAAAATATCGCCCCATCAATCAAAATTGATGAAATGGACGAATTGAGTAAAGCTATTGATGATGGATTGAATATAGAATTAAAAGTACCAACCGATGTTTTAAATAGCTTTAAAATCAAAGATACACTCAATCCAGAAATATGGGATAATTTTATGCTAAACCCAAAAGTTAGAACCCATCTTCTTAAAATAGCCAAAGATTTCATGAAAACTATGAAATTACCTAAAGATACTATAATAAAAGATATTATCTTTACTGGTAGCTTGGCTAACTATAACTGGTCAAAATTCTCAGATATAGACCTACATATCGTTCTAGATTATGAACAATTTGATGGCGATCAAGAAATGATCGATGATTACTTCTGGGCACAAAAACAACTTTGGAATACCGAACACGATATTAAAATGTTTGATTACCCAATTGAAGTTGGTATGCAAAATAGTCAAGAAAAACTTTCAGCAACAGCCATATATTCACTAACCAAAAATAAATGGGTCAAAAAACCTAAAAGAGAATCATATGAACCAGATATAACTGCAATAAAAAAGAAAGCTAACATTTTCTTATCTGGTCTTAAAGAAGTTATCTCCGATATCAAAGAAGGTAAATTCCAAACAGCTACCCAAAAAGCTGAATACTTAAGAAGTAAACTCTATCAAATGAGAAATGCTGGCCTTGAAAAAGGTGGTGAACTATCTCAAGAAAATGTCGTATTCAAAACCCTACGTAGAACACAATTCCTTGAACTACTTAATAGCTACAAAGCTAAAGCTTATGATAACTTAGTTTCAATCAACGAAAATGCACCAATAACATACAAATATAAACAAAAAGATGAAAATACATTCTATATCCTAGCTAAATCAAAAGGATTGGAAATCGGTTACATAATTTGTGATGTTATGGTTGACCCTTACTATTATTTTGATGGTGACTTATCACAAGATGAATATGATGAAATCTTCCCAGAAAATGAAATAGTTAGAATCAATTGGCTTAAAGTATCTGATAAATATAGAGGTAAAGGTATCGCACAATTCCTTATTAAATCAGCATTGGATACAATCAAATCAATGGGCTACTCAAAAGTATTCCTTAATGCTAGCCCTGTAAATGATGGTAGTAACCTCCCATTAAATGAACTTATATCACTATATGAAAAGTTTGGTTTTAAAACTTTTAAACATCAAGGCGGTAACACCCTTATGGTAAAAGATTTAAATAACTTAAATGAAGATGTTAAACATCTCCCATATGATGATAGACCAGAAATGAAAAACTCATCATATACAAGCCTTAGTAAATCACAACCTGATCTGTTAAGAATTAGATATAAAATGGCCAAAGCTGCTAATATCGCCAAATCATATAACCAAAATAATAATGACTCCTACTTCTCAGACCCAACTCAAGGAGATGGTTTCTATCAAGTGGAAATTAGACATGATGGTAACGTTAGAACCAAACACGTTAGACCTAGTGGAGATATGTCACAACTTGGTGGTAACTTTAAACCATCAGATTTAGGTACTTGTAAATCTTATCAAAATATAGCAAGATACTGCTTCGTTAAAGCAGGTAAAAATGGCTCCAGTGTGGGTATAAGCCCAGCTGAAGATGCTGCAAATAAAGCACTAGTCATTTTCCAACAAGAAATTAAAAGCTTTTTAGGTGATGACTCATATATAGACCCAGCTAATCAAGAATATTCAGCTTCTAAAATGGATGATAAAACCCAAACTAGAAAACAAAAAAAAGACCTAGAAATGAAACTTAATCGTAAAATTTCTGATAGAGAATTTCAAAAATATCTGGAAACTGGACAAGAACCTAAACCTAGAGAAACAATCTCAATGAACCCAGAAGCTAAAGCCCAATGGCAAGCCGATCAAGAAGCTAAACAAAAACGTATCGAAATACTTAAAGCTAAAATGCAAGATAGAATGAAAAAAGGTGGGTAATACCCACCTTTTTAATTAAACTAAAAAATATGACTATCAATAGCATACGATTTATCGTTATCAAAACTCCTAAAAAATTCTGATTCATTATAGTCCCTAATAATCTTTTTAATCTTGTCTGTTAATTCTTGTGGTGGCAATTCGTTCGAATACCCCAAAAATTGACCCATATAACACGTTCTTCTATCATTTGAAAAAATATCTGTTGCAATCTTTAATTGTAAAGTGTAATTCTCAACATCAAATATCGCACATTGACCACTTTCAACACTACCTATATACGTCCCAACACAATGGTTTTGTCGTAAACCCTCAAATAACATATCCTTATTGGTCTTTAGTAACCTATAACCACTAAACTGTTCAAACCCAGCTAAATCTTTTCTTATTATTAAGTTTCGCTCAACTTCCGATCTTAATATTAAATTAGCTATGGTTTTTGACCATTTATCGTGCTCATCCTTTAATCGCTTTAAACCCCATTTACAATTTATTTTCTCACCTAACGCTAATGCCATATGCAAAGCATCACTAAAATGAGGCCACATAACCATCTCTTCCGTTAAATTCTGAATGTTCATAAATACACCTCGATATTTAGCCAAACGATACTTATGTGGTATATAATGCTCTTTAAATTTAACCTTCTCCAATAACTTAGCAATGTTATAGGGTACCTTAAAATAATAACGATAAAAATCCTTAAGACTACTTAACTTCTCCTTAACAATAGTATTAAATGTTATTTCTGAATTAAACTTAAATTCAGATAAGGTCTCCAAAAAATGAATTCTAGGCTTTAATACCTGTAATACTTCATTTTCAGAGGTAAATGAAAATAAATCTTGATATTTTAACGGACTAACACCATTACCACCCGTCATCCAATATTTCCCACTCTTGAAAATTATTGACCTTAGCTTTTTTGATCTGTTAAACATCTTTCCAGTATTCGATATCCCATAAGTAGTCTTGATCAAACTAATCGAATAATCACCATTATCCCACTCAAATAAACATAAACGTGTTAAATAATGTCTATGCGTACTATTGAAATATTTAACTCTAGCAGCTAACTTATCCACCTTATAAAGCTCAACAAAATCTAATAAACTAGATTTTTCATCTGGATTCTCATACAATAAAGTATATTTAGCTTTACCACGTGGGTCCTCGCCTTGTCTCTTCTTAAATTTTTTAGGTAAACTAATCTCCTTAGGTATTTTAGGCCCTTTTAAAATTTCCATTCATTAAAATTTATAAGTTATATAGCAAATATACTTGTAAATCATTAATCTTGCAACTATTTATCACGATAAAATTTGAAATACCCTAATAAACATTTAGTTCTTAATGTATTCCATTTGACCAAATCAATAGGTATATCCATCGATAACGCTAAATTAAAACCCTCATCCCACGCCCTAAACTCTTCTTCCAATGAATGAAGTTGATAATCCCTCCTACGCTTTAAATTATTACCCTTGTTCTTGTGATGCCAAAGCTCAGCTTTAGCCAATACTGGGAAATTCTCAGTAAATAAATCCCAATCCTTCCTTAATTGATGATGACCCAACTCATGTAATAATAAATAAACCCTGTGCTCATCATCATACCCAGATTGTATCTTTATATTTAAAGGCGTATTCAAACTATTCACCTCCCATGATATATACGATATATTGTCGTGATTTATTGTCACAGACTTAAAACCCTCACCTAGAGCCCACTCCTTTAATTTTTTAAAAGCTTTGGTATATATCTTGCGTTCCATATTATTAAATATCAAAAACCCATAATAAATACTAATTTAACTCTTAAAATTTATAACTATACCCTATCATATAATTAAAGGTATCTAATTGAATACCAGTTACAAAACATCTTAAAATAATCGCTGAATGTGGTGGAAAATATATTTTGGCCCTTATGTCATATGCCATCACACTCATATAATCACTAACATCTAAATCAGATAAACCATAGTCTATAACTTCACCTAAACTTAATTCATCACTCTCTAACATATTTACCATCTCAGATATTTTTATCTTTGAAATGATATTGCTGTTCATTGTGGTCTTAAATGTTAATTTTAACCATGAATATGGCCTATAAGCATGTACCCTAGATTTAACCGCTAAAATATTTAGATGATATGACATCCTCTTTTCCGATAAAGAAATCATCTCTTTCTGATACGGACTAAGCTCAATACGCTTTTGTCCAAAACTCGTTAAGGATAAAAATGATACCAGTATTGCTATTATATATTTCATATTACAAAGGTATGCCTTTTTTTAAAAATGTCAAATCAAAAATTCCCAGAAAAAAATTTTTGAAAAAGGGGGTCTTCGATTTTTAAGTCAAAAAATTCCCAGAAAAAAATTTTTGAAAAAGGGGGTCTTTGATTTTAAAGTCAAAAAATTCTGGAAAAATTTTTCGCGTATATCCGAGGGGTACTATATGGGGGGCATACGGGG